>Ga0180437_10002208_pt1 | contig 31616 bp, 19 predicted proteins | sample SS_ome_4_FD_132410 | JGI IMG/M metagenome (GOLD analysis project Ga0180437, IMG submission 132410) | Hypersaline lake sediment archaeal communities from the Salton Sea, California, USA - SS_3_D_1 metaG | ecosystem: Environmental > Aquatic > Non-marine Saline and Alkaline > Hypersaline >... | reverse complement strand
TTTGAAGTGTGCGGGTTGAGCTGGGGTGGCGGCAGGAAGTATATTAGTATATGCATATATACTAATATACTGCTTTAAGCATCCTGATTTTGTGAATGATGGCTTTAAGAATCATATTTTTTGACGGTTTTGGGTGGTTTTTGGGGATGCGGATTTGCCCTTCGACAAGCTCAGGACAATCGCAGGTTTGCCCTTCGACAAGCTCAGGACAATCGCAGGTTTGCCCTTCGACAAGCTCAGGACAAGCGCAGGTTTGCCCTTCGACTTCGCTCAGCGGAGGTGCAGATTTTTGGCGGTTTGTAAAAATAGGTTGTGGTTATTCTGGAGATTTGTAAAAGGGAATGACTACAATGAGTTTTAAATAAAACAAAAACGGGTTCGGTAAGACAATTAAAAAGCAGATTATTATTTTGTAATGGAAAAAGGAGCAAGACGAATGCTTGCTCCTTAAAAGTTATAATATTGAGAAGATCCCTAAAAGGGAGAACTTCGCAATCTTCCTTTAAAGAAAGACTTATTATAACTTGCTCTCAACTGTATAACTATTATAATACATTTTTAAAGTCAAGAGAAAAATTACACAAATTTCAGCAGTTTTTTACGGGGTGAGACAATGAATAGAGAAAAGGTAATACTGGGGCTTGATATAGGCATAGGGTCAGTTGGGTGGGGTCTGGTTGGAATCAAGGAAGAAGAATACTGTGACGAAAAGCCGGACAAAACAATTGATAAGAAATACCGGATTATAGACGGCAAAATAATAGATACAGGCGTAAGGACTTTTCAGCTTCCGCAAGACAGACAGAAGAAGAGTCTGGCACTTATACGAGGATTGGCAAGAAGAAGCCGCTGGACCACCAGGAGGAAAGCACAAAGATTAAAACGGTTTATCAAACTTGCCAAAGAATTTAATCTAATTGACGACAACTTTGACAGAGATGCGATTCTAAAACCTAAAAAAGGCGACAACGAAAGCAACTGGGACGTCTGGACTATTAGAAAAGAGGCACTTGAAAGAGAACTTACGGATACCGAATTATTCAGAGTTTTATATCACATCGCAAAACATCGCGGTTTCTTTTTTCACACAAAAGCAGAAGAGATTCAAAAAGAAGATTCAAAATCTGAGGAAGGAAAAGAAAAAGCAAAAGTAAAAGCAGGACTTTCGAGGATAAGAAAGAAACTTAAAGACGGAGGCTGGGAAACTGTCGGTCAGATGTTCTGTGAGGAATTTAAACAGACAAACAAAACGGCCAACAGAAAAAGAAACGCACAAGATAAATATGAAAATTCTATTCACAGAAGTTTGCTGCAAGAAGAGATTGAAACAATTTTTGAAAGACAACAAAGACTCGGCAACAACAAGGCAGCAGAAGGATTTAAACAAAGATATATTGATGAAGTCCTGATGCGTGAAAAGGGGATTGATGAAGATAAACTGCAAAAAATGATGGGGGAGTGTAAATTTACCGGCGAGCGTTGCGCACCGAGGGAGAGCTATACTGCTGAGAGGTTCACTTTATTTAACAGGATTAATACTTTAAGGCTGATTGACACCGGAGACAAAGAACGGACTTTGCAGCTTGATGATGAGCAGAGAAAGAAAGTTGAAGCACTTGCGTATAAAAATGCGAAGGTAACATTTGCCCAGATAAGACAAGCGTTAAAACTGGAAAATGATTTAGATAAACGGTTTAACCTATGCTCGTATAAGGAACAAGACCCGGAGTATAATAAAAAGCTGATATGCGAGATAAAAGACGGGAGGCTGGACTTCGAGGGAAAACACAAGCTGAAAATAGTTGATATAGACACAGGTGAGATAAAAAATATCGGTGAAGATACAAAAGAGATTTTCAGAAAGAGAAAAGCAGCCTGGCCAAAGGCGAAGAAATTATACGTTTATTATTCCTATATAAGAAAACAGTTGAATCTTTCGGACAATTTCAGATTTGCGGATTTGAAGGGATATGCAAAATCAGCGAAAGAGCTTAAGAGGGAAGCCCAAGCAAAGGCTGAGAAGAAAGGCAAAAGTTTAGAACACTTCGACGGTAAAGCTGCATATATAAAGCAATTTGAAGGTAAAGATGTTTTTGTAGAGCTTAAGGGTTACCACAAAATCAAAAAGGCAATAGAAAAGTATTGCGGTGACAGTAAATGGGATGAGCTTTCAGCGGATAAAGGCAAACTGGATGTAATTGCAGAGGCGCTTGTTTATCACAAGAGCGACAAGACCAGGACGAAGTACCTGCAGGAGAAAGGGATTGTCGATGAGGAAATTATAAGTGCCATATTGACTATCAATATGAAACAGATAGACAACCATTCGAAAGATGCGCTTACAAAATTGTTAGGGTATATGGAGAAGGGGGATTTATTTAACGAGGCGAAAGAAAAATGCGGGTATGGTAAAATTGAATATGAAAAGCACGCAATACTTCAGCCTTACAGCGGTTTTTTTGAAAATAATCCGGTAGTTGCGCGGTCATTTTCACAGACAAGAAAGCTGGTGAATGCTCTGGTACGGAAATATCAAAAGCAATTTGCAATAGACCAGATTCATATCGAGGTAGCTACAGAATTAGCCAACAGCAAGAAAAGAAAAAGAGAAATATGGCAGGGCCAAAACAGATACAGAGAAGCTAAAGAAGCTGCGGCAGAGAGATGCAGGGAAAACAGGCTGGACCCGCAAGAAGGGCAGAATTTACTTATGTTCAGGCTGGCAGAGCAGCAGAATTTGTTTTGTCCTTATACGAATACAAAAATATCCTTGTATCCAACCGGTGCTGTCAACGAAGTTTATATAAAGGAGTGCGAGATTGACCACATACTGCCGATGAGCCGGTCATTCAATGACAGCTTGAATAATAAGGTATTATGCACACAGAAAGCGAACCAGGAAAAGAGGGACAGGATACCTTTTGAGTGGTTTGAGGATAATTACGGCAAAGACAGCAGGCAGTGGGCGGATTTTGAGAGAAGGGTAAAGAAGATGTACGTGATACCGTATCCCAAGAGAAGAAATCTTATTAGAAAAAGCTGGACGGAAAAAGACAAAGAACAATTTTTGAGCAGGAACCTGAATGATACGCGTTACGCAGCAAAAGAAATAGCGAACTATCTTAGAAAGTATTTTGATTTTTCAGAGTCAAAGCGTGACGATATAAAAGAAGTCAACAGGGTGCAGTTACGAAGCGGTGGGATTACGGCTTTTCTGCGGCATATGTGGGGATTGAATAAAAACAGAAGCGAAAATTATTTGCATCATTCGCTTGATGCTCTGGTAGTGGCCTGTTCGACATACGGTCATGTTTATCTCGTGTCCAATCTATCACGCCGGATAGAAAGAAAAGGTAAGAACTGGTATAAACATTTCGGGAGGGACAAGTTCAGGCCTTGGGGCAATATCAGGAACGACATTCAGGACGCAGTAAGTAAGATATTTGTTTCGAGAATGCCAAGGCATACGGTAACTTCCGCCGCTCATAAAGATACAATAAACAGTAAACAGATGAAACCCGGCAAAAGAACAATCAAAGTTAATAAAGGTTATGCGGAGATGGGAGATATGGTACGGGCGGATGTATTTGTGGATAAGGTTAGCAAGAACTACATTGTGCCAATATATTCGGTTGATATTTTCAGCAAGAAGCCGCTGCCGGATAAATATATACCGGATGACAATACAGTTCCTTATGAGCAGTGGCCGAGTGCAAAAGATGACAATCTAAAATTCAAATTTTCATTGTTTAAGGATGACCTGATAAGCGTTAATGATAAAGTGTACTATGTAAGCTTTTTTGACGCGACTACACCAAATGTTAATGTTGAAAATATAGATGGTTCCATTTTCCCTGATAAAAAAGATGCAAGAGAGCCATATAAAAAAAAGAAATGTTACAGACCAAAAAGAAAAGGAAGAAAATGTGTGCTAAAAAAACACTCAGTTGATATGCTTGGGAACTACAAGGAGGTCAAGCAGGAAAAAAGGCTTGGCAACAAGTTTGGAAACAAAAGATAGATATCAAAAAATCGTGAAAAAATGGCATTCATGGGTTGATTTTATGGAGAGAACTTCATTTTTTGAAACCATAAACGAGCACAATCCCTTTTATACCAAAGAGTTACATATCTGCCATTATAGCAGATATGAAAATGAGAGCAAGTTATAACATAACAAATTGGCTTGTCGAATCAGTCATTATTATAGCAGATATGAAAATGAGAGCAAGTTATAACGGCGGGCGCATCGCCTTTAATTCCTTTGTGATTATAGCAGATATGAAAATGAGAGCAAGTTATAACATAGTTTAGAGGAATACCAAATACTGGCCATTTAGAACTTTGGCTTCAGAGGATAACATATAAGATAGATGGCCAAATTGGATACAATGAGAATTTATGTACAGTAGTTTCAGGACAGAAAAATGATATCTGGAACTCTGATTGGTTAAAAACTGATTTTAAAGAGATGGCTGAATCTTCGAAATATAGCATGCCGACTTAGGACTAAGCGATATCAATAGTCGATAAGCTGAGATTGCCGCGGCCATCTTCGATGGCCGCGCAATGACGGAAAAGGATAGACCCCTCTAATGCGCTCGAGGTGACAAAGTAGGTGATACCCAACCCCGCGCTTGCCGTCAAAGGAAAAATTAGCGTATAGCGGGCAGCGTTTGGAAAGTAGAGCAGGTGAGTTCCGCCCAGCCTACGGCGGGTAAACGGTGGCGGGGTTATCACTATTAGGGGTGGCAAACAGTAAATTGGCCAATCGATAAGCGAGTGAGTTCTTGACAGGATGGCTGTATCCGGCTTATTATGTTATAATAAGCTGGTATTAACCCCCCGAATGAATCGGAGGGCCAACTAATCAACTAACTGCAATTGATATTATGAGTAAACGTATAGCTATCTTAGGTTCGACTGGCTCGATAGGTCAAAATGCTTTTCGTGTGGTTCAGGCACTGCCGGAAGAGTATGAGATAGCGGCTCTGACGGCTCACAATAATGTCAAATTGCTCGCAGAGCAGGTTCGTGCGTCGCAGGCCAGGTATGCAGCAGTTACCAATCCTGAGTGTGTGCATGAGTTTCTGGAGCTTGCGGGCGGTTGTGAGACCGAGATTATTACAGGGCCGAAAGCACTTGAGATAGTAGCTGAGCTCGAAGAGGTCGATATTGTCGTTGTGGCTGTAGTTGGTGCGGCTGGTCTGCCTGCGGTGCTTAGTGCGGCGAAACAGTCCAAACGTATCGCCCTTGCGAATAAAGAGCCGCTGGTAATAGCCGGCAAAGTTGTTACAGATGCGGCTGCGAGGTACGGCGCTGAAATCATACCGGTAGATAGTGAGCACTCGGCGATTTTTCAGGCAGTTCAGGCGGGCGGTCGCGAATCGGTCAGTAAGATAATTCTTACGGCTTCGGGAGGGGCGTTGAGGGATATGAGCTCTGGCGAGATTGAGAATGTGTCTGTGGCAGAAGTCCTGGCTCATCCGGTGTGGCAGATGGGTCGTAAGATTACCGTGGATTCGGCCAGTATGGTCAATAAGGCGCTGGAAGTAATTGAGGCGAGGTGGCTGTTCGATGTTGCGCCGGAGCAGATTGAAGTTGTTATTCACCCTGAGTCTGTTGTTCATTCGATGGTGGAGTTCGCAGACGCTTCGATAATTGCGCAGATGGGCGCAGCGGATATGAAGCTGCCTATTCAATATGCTATTACCTTTCCCGAAAGGCTGCCGGGGCTGACTGAGAAGCTGCGGCTCAGTGAGATTGGCCGGCTGACATTCGAGAAGCCGGACTTTGATAAATTCAGGGCATTGCGACTCGGTTTTCAGGCGGCAAAGGCCGGCGGGACGGTGGCTGCGGTTTTTAACGCTGCGAACGAAGCGGCGGTGGAGCGGTTCCTGGCTGGGAAAATAAAATTTGTCAGTATAGTTGAGCTTATCGAGCATTGTCTGAACAAACACAGCGGCAAAGAAGATGCCTCGCTGGATGAATTGCTTGAGGCTGACGGCTGGGCTCGAAAGGAAGTACAGAGGCAGGTGAAGAAAACCGCAGCATTACGGCTGTGAAAATTATAATTTAAGCGGAGAGATCGGATGTCCGAAAAAAACGTTTCAGTTAAATATTCTCGCATAGTTTTGACAGCTGCTGTTATTGTGGCAGTCATTTATCTTATAGCTAACAACCTCAGCGTTTTCAAAAATGTTTTTCTGGTTGGGTTCGGTTTCGGTGTGGTTATCCTTGTGCACGAATTCGGTCATTTCATTGTTGCCAAGTTTTCAGATATAAAGGTCGAGGCCTTTTCCATAGGTTTCCCCCCTACCGTTGTTGGTGTTCGGCGCAGAGAGGATGGGTGGCGTGTCAGATTCTTGCCGTCCCTTACGGCTAAAAAAGACGACGGCGAAGAAGATGAATCGTCCGGTAAGATGGCTGCCGCGTCAAAGGTCGGTGAGACCGAGTACAGGATTGGTCTTGTACCTCTTGGCGGGTTCGTCAAGCTGCTCGGTCAGGAAGATATGGGGACAGCGAAGACGACCGAGGACCCGCGGTCATTTGGGAATAAGCCGGCGGGTGTTCGTGTCGGTGTTCTGGCAGCGGGTGTGTTAGTGAACGCTTTGAGTGCGGTAGTTATCTTTATGATAGCTTTTACAATTGGTATCAGGCTTGGCGCACCGGTGATTGGTTCTGTCCTGCCGAATTCACCTGCTGCAAAAGCGGGCTTGAAGGCGGGCGATGAAGTTCTCGCCGTGGATGGCAAGCAGAAAAATCTGGATTTCAGCGATATCAAGATAGCCGCGGCATTGGCCGGAAAAGATGCAAAAGTCAGCTTCACTGTCAAACATTCCTCGGACAAATCCATCGAGACTGTTCTAGTGGAACCAGAAAGGCGCGATGGTTATAAAATGAAAATATTCGGAGTAAGTCCTGCTGCGATAACGACAGTTGCAAAAGTTTCAGATTCCTCTGAATTGCGGGAGAAAACAGGTCTGCTGCCGGGTGATAAAGTTGTGTCGGTGAACGGCAAAAAAATTGATAATCACTGGGAGCTGGCGGATGTAATCGGTGATACTTTAAAGGGGCATGTTACACTTACCGCTGAGCGAAAAATAAATTCCGAAAAGACCGAGCTTATAAAAACAATCGTTCCACTCGAGCTGCAGGCAGTCGAAAGTATAGCGGTGGAAAACGAGGTCCGGCTCGCACATATTTATTCGATAGTGCCGCGGCTGCGTATAACCGGCGTTAAGAGAGTTAGCTCATCTGTTTTGAAGAGTGTTGTCAGAGGGTTGGGGAAACTGTTTACATCCGACGGCGGGCAGGGAGTATCGCCTCCGCGATTGAAAAAAGGCGATATAATACTGGCAATCGGTGATGTGAACAATCCTGTTTATACAGAAATGAGGGAGGTTACCGAAGCACACGAAGATAAACAATTGACAGTCACAGTGCTTCGTAGTCTCAAGGGCGGCGAAGAGAAAATTGTCGATGTAAGTGTTGTACCTGAACGTTCGGATTCGGGCGATAAGGTTCTTATCGGTATAGAGCTGGCTCTGGATGCAGCTCATCCGGTTGTAGCGAAAACTATTGAAGCTGATGCTGATGCCGGCAGGCTGAATATTCCACGCGGGGCAGTGATAACCGGTGTCTCAGGGGTTGAAGTCGATGATTTTTATGATGTTATCGAGGCAGTGGGCCGGAGCAATAATAAACCGGCTGTCATCAACTGGCGGCTGGACGGGAAACAATCCGGCAAAACTACCTTCAATGCCGCCAAGAGCGAAAAAACCATCCGGCTGCAATCGAGATTTGCTGAGTTTATACCTTTTGAGCCATTGAAAAGGCTCTACAGGGCTGCTGGTCTCATCGATGCCGTCAAAATGGGCGGCAGTAAGACTTACACGCTTATCGCACAGACGTATGCAACGCTAAAGAGTTTGGTTACCGGGCTGGTCAGTCCTGATAACCTTATGGGGCCTGTCGGGATTATTACGATAAGCTACAGAATCGTTGCCGAGCAGCCGTTCATTTATTACGTTTATTTTATGGGTTTGATAAGTTCCGCCATCGCAGTTTTTAACTTTTTGCCTCTGCCGCCGCTGGACGGCGGGCTGGTGGCGCTGGTTCTTGTTGAAAAGATAAAAGGAAGCCCTCTGAGCGAAAGATCGCTCGGTATTATCGCTTACGGCGGATGGATTATTATCGGGACTCTTATTCTTTACGTAACTTTCAACGACCTTGTCAGGAGTTTTCTGTAGTGATTACCATAAGCCGTATTGGCAGAAAGGCAGGCAGGGATGTTATTCGGAGGTGACAGTCGGCAGATAAAGCGCAAAAGCCGCAAGCGCACTGTCGCTAAAAAGAGCAAACCTGTTTACGAGTTCATACGGCCGGGCCGAACAAGGCTGATGGATTTCGAGGGGTATCACAAGGGGATTTTCGATGCTCTCAAGGACAGCGACCGTCAGGTTTACGAATTGCTGGCGGCTGAGCACAGGCGGTTCAGAGACAGTATTCAGCTTATCGCTGCGGAGAATTACTGCTCACAGGCGGTTCTGGCAGCGCTTGGTTCGGTGGTGCAGAACAAAACCTCCGAGGGAGTCCCGGGCGACCGCCTGCATGCGGGCAGCGGTGTAGTAGATGAAATCGAAGAGCTTGCGGCTCGCCGTGCCTGCCGGGTTTTTTCGGCGAAGTATGCCAATGTTCAGCCGCATTCCGGGACACAGGCGAACCAGATTGTCCTGGCTGCCATCCTGGCAAAAGACGACCGCATACTGGGTCTCGGTCTCGGCCAGGGTGGTCACCCGTCGCACGGCGATTATAGTTCGTTTACCGGAAGAATTTTCCAGACACATAGCTACGGTGTGGACAAAAACTCTTTTCTGCTGGATTACGAGGCCGTTCGCAGGAAGGCACTTGAGATTCGACCGAAGCTGATTATATGCGGAGCGTCTGCCTACAGCAGAGTGATTGACTTTGCTGCGTTCAGGGAGATTGCGGACGAGGCCGGCAGCTATCTTCTCGCCGATATCTCTCATATTGCAGGCCTTATTATGGCCGGCGCCCATCCATCTTCCATCGAGCACGCACACTTTACCACTACGAGCACCTATAAGCCCGGCGGGCCAAGAGGCGGGCTTATCCTTATGGGAAACCAGAGGGATAAAGAGGTGTGTGGTGTTGCCCTGGCGGAGTTGATTGATAAAGCGACGTTCCCCGGCGTGCAGGGTACGCCTTATCTGAATAATATAGCGGCCAAGGCGGCCTTTTTTAAGGAGGCTGCTTCGAGTGAATACCAACAGAGGCAGTTCAGAATTATAGAGAATGCGAAATCGCTGGCTGGAGAGCTTTGCAGGCTTGGCTACGATGTAGTTACCGGCGGGACAGATAACCATATGGTGCTTGTTGATATTTCACGGTTCAAAAAAGGTTTGACAGGTGTAATCGTACAAGATTGTCTCGAAAAGTGCGGTATTATTACTAATATGACGAGGCTGCCCTGCGAGACGGCGGATGCATCGGTAGCCAGCGGGATTCGTCTTGGGACACCTATCGTTACAAAAAACGGGATGTCGTCTGCTGAAATGGCCGAGATTGCCGGGCTTATCGATGTCGTTGTCAAAAATGTCCGGCCTGTAAATCAGAAAGAATACGAACTTGATGAATCAATACAACGGCGAGTCCAATCGGAAGTCATAAAATTAGCCCGCAGATTTACACTGATATATTAACCGCTTGACGCTAAACGCTGAACGCTATTTTTTACTTAACTTCAATTGATATAAGATTCTGTTGGCGGTGCAGAGGTTAATCAGATTCAGTATAAAAAGTGAATTAGCTGAAGAGTTTGGCTTCGTCAAGGGTGCATTTTTCCGAATAGACGATAAAGCCCGGTCTCTTGATGCCTTTTTTGTAATCGTAGTTTAAGTCTTCGCCCTCCAGGTTCTTTACGGCGCAGCCGGCCTCTCTGGCGATTGCGGTGCCTGCGGCGGTGTCCCACAGGCAGGTAGGCCCGAGCCTCGGATAAATCTCGGCTGTGCCCTCTGCGACAGCGCACATTTTGATACTGCTGCCGTGGCTTATTACGTTTGTTATACCTAATCGTTTTAGAAGAGTTTCTGTCTGTGGTGAAAGGTGCGACCTGCTTACTACTGCCCGCAGATTATCGCCCGCACCCGAAGCGGATATAGATTCAGGTGGTTTCGAAGCAAGCTGTTTCCACGCCCCGTTATCTCTGGCTGCATAATAGAGAGTATCCACAGCAGGTGCGTATATGACACCCAGTACCGGCTCGGCGGCCTCTACAAGAGCAATGTTGACGGTGTATTCGTCTCTGGCGTTGATAAACTCTTTTGTTCCGTCCAGCGGGTCCACGAGCCAGTATTTTGGCAGAGTGGTCCGGCTGTCAGGCAGTTTGTGCTCTTCGGAAACTATCGGGGTATGTGAGAAGCTCTCCAGCCCGTGTTTGATAATTTCCTGTGAAGCCATATCCGCTTTTGTAACCGGTGAGCCGTCCGCCTTTATTTTCACATCTTTTGACTGTTCGGCTATGCGTAATACGGCCTGTCCGGCCTGGATTGCTATCTGTTTTATCTGCTCGATAATCTCTGCGGTCTGCAATTTTTTTCCTTTCCGCTAATTAGGCTTCCGGGCCAATATATCCCTGCTCTTCAAGATATAGTATTACATCCTGGACGGCCTCTTCCGAGGATATCTGAGTGGTGTCGATTGTCAGTTCGGCATCGTGAGGTATCTCGTAAGGGTCTGATATTCCGGTGAACTCTTTTATAACGCCTGCTCTTGCCTTTGCAAAAAGGCCTTTTCGGTCGCGCTGCTCGCATACTTCCAGCGGGGTTGCGACGTGGACGAGTACGAAGCCGCCGCCGGCGGCTATCATTTCTCTGACCTGTTCCCTGATTCGATTGTATGGTGCGATTGGAGCGCAAATGGCGGTGCCGCCGTTTTTGGTTATCTGCGAAGCTACAAATCCGATACGCCTAATATTTATGTCGCGATGCTCTTTCGAAAAGCCAAGCTCGCTCGACAGGTTGCGACGTACTATATCTCCATCGAGCAGTGTTACCCTCCTTCCACCTATTTCGAGCAGCTTAACCATCAGAACGTTTGCGAGAGTGCTTTTTCCTGAACTCGGCAGGCCGCTAAAGAAAACGGTAAAGCCCTGTTTGCTGCGCGGCGGATATGCACGTCGAAGCTCTTTAACTACCTCCGGGAAAGAAGACCAGGCTGGCACCTCTTTGCCCCAGTCCAGCCTTTCCTGCAGGTCACGGTGTGAGATAGTCAATGCCTGCAGGTCTTCAGGTGCCTGTTCTTTCGTGACGAAACGGTCCTGTCTTTCGAGATATAACATTTTTTCGAAGGGGACAAGCTCGATGCCGATTTTTTCGGCTTTATGTTGTGCGTCATCGAACCAGTGTGAGTTTTTATCAGAGCAGTCATCGCGGTTTTCTGGTTGTGCTATTGTATGTGTGCATCCGAAGTTTTTAGCAGCTATCGCCGCCAGCAGAACTTGCTTGCTGCCGGCACCCTGTCTCTGTATCAATGGCAGGATGCCCAGTACGGTGCTGTTGCGTGGGTAGTGCCTGATAATCTCCTGGCAGCAGCGGATACGTGTGTAATGGTGGATATCACCCGCCTCCGGCAGGCCGACCAATGGTTGTATCAACAGATTGGCCTTTAACAGCTTCATTATCCTGGATGTTAATTCGTACTCAGAACGGTGGATAATATCCTGTGATTGAAATGAGACGATTCTGCGGCTTCCCATAGAAGCAAACTTTTCTCTTAGCTTGGCGGGAGACAATCTTAGCTCGACAAAATCGTAATGGTGGACGGGCTGAATTGAAAGGAGTTCGCCGCCGATGTAATATGGATTAGTCTGGTTCATCAGTCGTGAAACAGCCGGGTCCTTCTCATCTGTGGTTCCGTACAGGTGTTTGGCCTCGGCTTTAAGGTCCGGCTGCCATATATCGCTCACTTGTATCACGGCCGGCATTACCCCTTCCATATCTCTGAGTGTGAGTGTGTCTCCGACTTTGAGCTTCTTGGCTGTTTCTTCTGGGACGTCCAGCGTTATCGGGACGGGCCAGTATGTTCCGTTTGCAAGTGTTTCGTTTTTACAGACGCTGTCGTAATCCGCCTGCCCCATAAAGCCTGTCAGCGGGGAAAATGCCCCGTTGCTGAGAAGCTCAAGGTCGCAAATCTGGCGTCTGGTGAGATTCCAGGACGCCCAGTCACGAGATTGCTGTTTGAGTTTTTCCGCTTTGTCCGGTTCGAGCTGCAGATTAACGAGCGAACCGCCGTAAGGAGCAGTAAGATGAGAAGCCATTTTGTATGCCTTTCCTGATTTTAGATTTACAGTTCGAGTTTTGAAATCTCTGAAATCGCCGAATATATTGGTTCAAGAGCGAGTTGGCAAGTATTTCCTTAATTTTTATTGTCATAGCAAGTCAAGTTGATGCCAGTGTCGGCACTTTACAGCAATAATTGTATATCTCTTACAGATGTGTATAATGTGGTTGAATAATTTGTTACGGAGAATTATCGAGATATGATTTCTGTCATTATTCCGGCGTATAATTCGGAAAGAACCATAAGTCGTGCTGTCGAGAGTGTGCTGGCTCAGACGTTTAGCGATTACGAGATAATAGTGGTCGATGACGGCTCGACAGACAGGACCGGTGAGGTTGTTAACCGATATGGTGATAAGGTGAGATATATTTATCAGGAGAATGCCGGGCCTGGCGCAGCGAGGAATAAGGGGCTTGCAGCAGCGGCTGGTGAGTGGGTGGCTTTTCTGGATGCCGATGACGAATGGCTGCCGGAAAAATTACGGCTTCAGATGGAGCTGCTGAGCAGTAAGCCGGATTTGAGGTGGTGCGGGTGTAATTTTAGCAGAACAGATGGTACCAGGACAGCTTCAGTTTCAACAGTTAAAGCAATTACACAGGAACTGGACAACAGAAACTATTTCGAGAATTACTTTGTCACAGTAGCTAAAGGTATCTGCAAAATCAGCACAATTGTACTGGTGATTCGCAGGGAAGTGTTCGACGAAATGGGTTTTTTTGATACGGAGCTTTTGCGCGGCCAGGATATTGATATGTGGTGGCGGATAGCACATCGGTGTCCTAAGATTGGCTACATAGCTGAGCCTCTTGCGGTTGTTCATCTTGATACGAGTGACGAAGTTTTGAATAAGCGGCGTCTTTCGACAAAAAGCGGAGAGTTGACGTGTCAGCTAATCGGTCGTCATATCGAGCTTGCAAAAAAGGCCGATAGGCTGGAGGCGTTTTTACCATTTGCTACCAAAAGGGTTCGCAAGAGTCTTTTGACCACAATTTATAACGGTTATGGTCAGGGTGCCCGTAAGCTGATAAGGAAATTCAGGGATTTTTTTCCGCGTTACCAGCGTGCGGCGGTTTATATTCTGACTGTATTTCCCGGTTTGAGTTCCGCTTTGTTTCGGATAATAGCTTTTTTCGGACACGCTTTTGGGTTTGAAAAGCAGTTGAGCCGCAGATGGCTTTATAAATCAAAGTAAGGCAGCCGCAGCAATTTATCTGAGGGCAGGGTTTAATCGCCGGGGGTGAAAGACTTTAGTTTTTCAACGACTACACTTTTAAATTCGAGCAATTCAGTTCTGGTAACAATCCTGCAAAGCAGCAGCAAAGGTATTGCGGCTGCGAGAATTAAGAGTTTGATGGACAATTGCAGCCAGAGTGACAGGCCCGGTGAGAGGTATCTATCGAGTAGGCCCAGCAGAAGCACGACAGCGAGGACTCGCATGATAATAAGGAGCTGCCAATGTATAGGGTATTTTTTTTGAGCGGTTAATATAATAGTGACAAGCTGAGCGGCGAAAGAGCCGAGCATAGCTAAAGCGGCGCCATAAAGGCCGAATCGTGGTATAAGTAGAAAACACAAAATAATGTTTGTTATCATAGCAATTACATTTGCGCCGGTCAGTATAAGTCCTTTGCCGTAATAAAAGATTACGTTTCCGGCTCCCCAGCCGAAAGTTCGGAGTGCCCAGGCGATAACGAGTAGCGGGACGATGGTTTTGGCCTGGTGGTAAGCCGGCTGAACGAAAATATCTATGGCCAGCGGCGCCAGAACAGATAATGTAAGTGCGAGCAGGCTGATTCCGGTTATGCTGAGGGTATAAAGGCGGCTCTGCCTTTGCTTTGCTTTGTCGGTTCCTTCTTTGAGCAGGCTGGCGAGAGTGGGATAAGCGGCGTTTACGAATGCCCTCAGCGGCAGTTGTATGAACTGAGCGAACTGGATGGCGATGGCGTAAATACCTATAGCACTGGTCGATATTAAAGTATTAACGAGCCAGGCATTTACAGTCAGAGTAAGGACTCCGGCGAAGCTGTAGGGGATAAAAGTGAGAGCAGTTTTGAAGACTTTTTTGAAAAGTGCAAAATCGAATTTGCCTTTTCCAAAGCGCCAGATAATCCAGACGGCAAGAGCTGAGGCGACAATTGTTGCTGTAAAAGTGGTACCAAACCTTCCTAAACCTTTCCAGCCCAGCCAGACTACGGCGATGAAGCCGAAGAAGTAATTCACGAAACATTTCAGCAGTGCTATGGTAATGGAGGCCATCGCTCTTTCCTGCAATTGTGTCATTCTGACAGCAAGTTTGGTGATTGAGCCGAAGAAGCAGGACCAGACAATCATAATCCAGAGCAGCCTGACACTCTCAGCGGTTATCGGTAGATTCGGGAGTATTGTTTCGGCAAAGCGGTATCCCGCAAGAGATAACAGTATGCAGAAGAGAAAGGCAAAAACGGCCTGTCCCTGCAGGATGGTTCTGACGAGCTGAGGTCTTTTTTCGGGATTGACCCTGAAATAGTAGCTTTTCAGTGAGGCGACCAGTCCGAGCCGGGCCAGGATTGATAAGGGCATAATAATCTGAAGCGCCAGGCGTGCGATACCGAACTGCTCCGGGACGAGGTAACGGGTAAAAAGTGGGAGCAGGAACAGACCGACAAGCCTCGGTACGATGCTGCCCGTCATATAGATGGTGCTTAGTTTTCCTATTTTTGCGGTTTTGCCGACGAATGTCACTTGAGGTCCTTTTTGTCATAACCCCATTTTTTAACAAGGTCAATATTCAATAAGCTGCTTATCTCAACGACCTGCGGCTTGTATTGCATCATAAGTTTTTTGCGTAATTGAGGATTTATTTCCCCTTTCGGTTTGCCGCTGAACAGTATTTTGTTCAGCAATTGTTTTATTTTTGCTCTCAATCTAACGGGAACTATGGTTAGAAGGATTTTTGTCAGGAAGGGATTCAAAAGCAGCCGGTTTAATTTTGGATGTCTGGCATTTTTGCGTTTGTTTATTATAGAGAAATCAGGCGTAAAGTTGCTATCGACGTTTAAGAATTCCAAAATATTTTTATAAACCTTTTGATTATTCCGCTTAAAATCTTCGTAGATAATAACTTTTATCCGAGAGTTATCAAAAAGCCGGAAGAATCTTTCGAGGTGTTGTTTGTATTTGATTCGCTCAGAGTAATACAATCGTGAGGGGGCCTCTATCGTCTGTGGGATGTTTTCTCCAGTTTTTCTTTTTTGCTCCAGTTGCAGGGCTTTTTCGAATGATTCAGCGTCTTCCTGAAGTCTCGAGAGGAGGTAGCCATACCAGGAATAGAGGAAGCTGACGGGCTCTCTGAGAATCATTACGATTTTTGCGTCGGGGTTAAATTTGTATATTTCTTCGGCTGAGACTTCGGAGTAGAGATAGTTTGCGGTGGATTCGCCGATAATTTTTTCGTTTACGGCGCCCTTAAACAAAGCAAGGTAGTCCGAATCATTCCGATATTTTAAGTAATATTTTCTGGATTTGTAGAATGCGTCACTTTCTTCGATGATGTCTTTGCAGAAATGGTGAGGCTCTTTGGCGGGGCTCATAAAGATTTCAGGGTGCTGGTCGAGGAAATTGTGGAGGGCTGAAGTGCCGCATCTGGGTTGTCCGGCAAGAAAAAGATTGGGTTTTTTGAAATTTTTGTGTTCCATAAGGGTTATTCGACTTCACTGATGGTATATAGGTATTTTCCGCTTTGTAAAGGTTTTATGTCATCGACGTATTCGAATTCGATTTTACAAGCATCACCCATAAGTTTTTGTATCGCTTTGATAATCTGTGGTTTGTATTGCTTAAATATATCTTCATCCAGCAAGACAAGCCTGACGAGGATATAGTCATAGTCTTTCTGGATGACCTGAAATTTCTTTATGAAATTTTTGTTGTACACAACGCCAACGAAATGTATGAAAAACTCACCCGGTATTTTACGTCCGTCCTTTGTCTTAAATGTTTCTATGTGCCTACCGATAATTTTTTCAATCATCGGTGAGCCTCTGTCACAGGAACAATCCCGCTGCCGGGCGGCAACAGCCATATCCCCGATATCGTACCGGATGAGAGGCATAGAGAAATTATTCAGTGTGGTGATATGAACTTTTCCGCACTGTTCCGGTTGGCAGGGCTGATGGTTTTCGTCGAGAATTTCGATTTTATTATGCAGCAACATCTCGTGAAGACCCTCCTTCTTCGGGCATTCACAGGCGATTAACCCTGCGTCGCGGGAGCCGTATTTGTTTATAGCGACAGAGCCGAGGGTCTGCTCTATAACTTTTCTGACATCTTCGGTGAGAGTCTCCGCTGAGCAAATCACGGCGGACGGCGTCGCAACTTTTTGTTGAGTTCTATTCAGAAATTTTGCAAATTCGAAGATTGAGCTGGTATATGCTTCGACCATCCTCGGCTTGAAATGGTTCCAGGTTTTGACATACCTCATCATTATTTCCTCAGTCATCAAAAAGCTGCTGAGTACGAGGACGTTGAAGCCCCGACGTCTTAATGTGGTCGATATTTTCTCGGCTTCTCCAAAAACATCTCTTTCAGAGCCCCACAACTTTAGCTCGGGTTGTCCCGGCTCTTTACCAGCCCAATGATTGCACAAGAGCCTGTGTGCGAATCCCCATGCTTTGAAGTTTTTGTCCTGAAGGAAAGCTGTGGGTTCTCCGGTTGAGCCGCCGGTAGTATTCCAGAATGAGCTTCGCTTCGTATGGTCTCTCGAATAGAGGTTGTTTTTCTGAGTTTTGATTATGTTTTTTGTCAGTGGTGGAATGTTTGTGAAGTTGTCGAGATTTACTTTGCCGTTTTTAACGCTGTCCGAATCAGCAAGCAGCTTTTTGTAATAGGGGACATACTCGCAGGCATGTTTGAGTATAGTTTCAAGTTTTTTGTTCTGCAAATCGAGCAGCTCATTTTGCGATTTATATTCGACCGATTTAAGAAATCTGTATTTGGTGAAAACGGGATAGCCGCTGATTGAAAAGGCGCTGTAGATTAGTGGTTTTCGCCAGTTAAGCATAACGTTCGCCTTATTTGTGTTTTTTGTTTGTAAGTGTGTTAATGATAGTTTTATACTGCCGGACAATGTCAGCTACATTATGTGTCTGCTCAACATATTTTCTTGCATTTTTGCCCATCTCGACAAAGCTCTGGTTTTGAACGACTGATTTCAGGCTGCTGACAAGTCTGTCAAAGTTATCATCACAACAGATACCGCATTTATATTTGTCCAGAAAACCGTCCGGATTTACATTCAGCGATACTATCGCCGTGCCGGCCTTACAGGCCTGTATGAAAGTGTTTGGAAAACCTTCGGCTTCACTGGTATTTACAAAAACTTTGGCTCGCCGAAAATAGTTATCAATTTCAGCAAAAGGGACTCGCTGAATGAATTCCAGATTGTCAATTCCTTCAGCCTGCTTCACTAATCTCTCATAGTTTTTATCGCCGGTAGCCCGCTGGCAAATCATTACGAATTTTGCCTGAGGAAATTGCTTTGCAAGTTTTATAAAAAGCTCAGGTCTTTTGAACTCTGCACTTCGAGCAACCCATAGGATTATATCCCTCTTTACCTCTTGCAGAGGCTCCAGACGATGGCCATTAGGTACAGTTACGGCATCAATGCCTGTTGTCTTTTTCAGGTTGTTTCTGTCGGTGTCATTCTGCGTAAACACAACATCTGCTTTTTTCAAAGCCCATTTATAAAGTTTCCCAGCAAAATGGTATCTGGATAAATATGTACCATCACATTCATCGCAATGGGCAGTACGATAAATAAAATGTCTCGATTTGCATCGGCAATAAAAAGCAAGAAGAAACATTCCCGGTGAAACGGTTTTTATCATATAAATATCTGCGTCGGCTTTGTTCAACGCCCGCCAGATTTTTACAGCACCGGTAAGAGAATTCTGCTTAAAATCCAGGCTTTTGATGACTTTAACGCCTCCTCTTTGTTCCACTTTTTGCTGGCCGTAGTCGGCTACTATGAAGCTTACCCTGTAATCGGAGTCTTGCGCCAGTTCGGTTGCAAGATAGTACAAATCCACCTCAGCACCGCCGAATACCTCTTCAACTGACGGATTGAAAAGCGGATAAGCCTTTGGGGCGATAAAACAGACAGTAATTGGTTTTTTTTGCGAATTCATTTATAGTCAATGATTGTTTCAATACAAATTCTGGACAGCTTAATAATATGTTAAAGCTGTATTTTTTCAAGTTCAATTTTGGTGGGAAGCGAATTGCAAGATTTTGTTGGCGGCGCAAAAATTAATCTGATTTGATACAAGGTTCGTATTAAACATAGCACCATTGGCCTGCGATTTTGGTCAGGATTTTTCGGTGCTCAGGCGGGATTTGGCTCAAATATTTATCGTTCGTGTCAATATAGTTACGATTGTTTACGTATTTAATTATCTTCGATGATGCGGGCAGTTGTGCGAATGAAAGGAGTTGCGTCATTGTATCGGCCGGTGCTTTGAGGAAATCTTCAAACTGTATTTCCATATACTGTTCGTCTTTTAGCAGGTTTTTCTCCTGTTCACATATTTTCATTATAGAACGATACTGCATAGCAGCTAAAGCCAGAGGAGTCGAACCGTAATTTCTCCATTCTTCCTCCCAGTTGTCATCCAACCCGCCGGTCCATTTAGGTTTCATAAAAGCACCAGATTTTTTCCAGAAATCGACGTTGAGCCAGGAATAAATAACCGCCCTGGCATCTCTTTTTATATGGATGAATCTGGCGTCCGGAAAGATGCTCTTTATAAACTCTATTCTTGTCGGTCCGGTGTACTTCGCAGCAAAGCGTTTTTTGCCCTGCCAGAACAGAGTTCTTCGCAGTGCCTTTCGGACCCTTTTTTTTTCTTTTTTTGTTGCCCTGATACCGGCCAAGAAAGTCGATGCGAATTTCCGGCCGCATAAAAGGTTCCATTTCGTGTAGCATTCGAATGGGATAGGCAGGATTTTGTTTATAAAAGATGTGCCCTGACCATATTGTCTCTTTTCGCCTCGTATGTATTTTCCAATTGCCGGGAGGTTATAGATTCTCGGCAGGACAGAGACCAAATCGATTCGGGGGAACAATTTGTTATAATTGGAGAACCAGGCAAGGTCGTCGTGCACGCACATAGCTTCAAAAATCAAGGTGCTTCCGCATCTTCCGGTGCCTATAACGAATATCGGTTTTTGGATTTGTCCTGTTAAGGGTGTCATAAAAGTTTTGCCTGAATTCCGGTCTGATATGTCCGGATATACTGCTGTGTTATTTGCTGCCAGTCAAACTCCGATTTAACCCGGTTGTATGCCTTTTCAGAATATTCCTCTATGAGTTTTTTGTTGCTGCTGATGTTTGTCAGAATCTGTTTCATCCTGTCGGCGTCGTCAAAATCTATTAGAAAACCAGCATCGCCAATGGTTTACGGACAGCCGGTGACATTAGTGGTTATTACAGCGCATTTTGCAGCCATAGCTTCAAGCAGTGAGATACTGGCATTTTCCCTGGCGGAGGCCAGGACGTAAATAGAAGCCCGTTCATAAAGCTCAAGAAGCTCCTGTGAGCCCCGTTGCAGCCAGCCGTGAAAAACGATTTTCGTTATGGAATCCGCCGCCATTTTTTCGAGATGCTCTCTGTACGGGCCGTCGCCGGCGATATGAACATCAAATGGTATGCTTATATCGTGTACAGCTTTAATTAAGGTATGAAAACCTTTTCTTTTGAGCAGTCTTCCGGTAGATAATATGATATTTTGTTTCGGTTTAGATAAATCCATGGGGGAATTTCGCAGGTCGATGCCGTTCGGGATATGTTCCAGGTCGAAACGGCCTATATTTTTTGAGATTAAGTTTTTAAGGTATATCGAAGGGCAAACGATTTTTTCTGCACTTTTACAGACCGACTTGAGGATTGGTTTTGTTAAGTTGTGCTGGAGTTGAAATCTATCGGGATTATAGCCCGGTACGTCACTGCCGTGTGAGGTAACGATAAAAGGTATGCCGGTGAGGTTACTGACAATCAAAGCCAAAACGCCTCCTGGGACGAGGAAATGGCAGTGGATGATGTCGTATTTTTTTTGTTTGCAGAGTTTAAGTGTTTTTGCGAGTGCGCCGGGTAGATAAGTGGCCAGCTCGTGTGTATGGCAGATATTGGCTCTTTTTCGGATGGCAGGAGTTCGATATATATTTATACCATCTTTGACCTCGAAACGGGGGAGTTTTTTGTAATGCATAGTGACGACATCAACCTGATGGCCTGCTTTTACTAAGTATTTACATAATTCGAGAGTTACAGGTGCGGCTCCGCCGCCTACCGGAGGGAATTCATGATTGAGCGTCAGGATTTTTAGCTTTGTCACAGTTATTATTATTCTGGAGTTATGGTTGTGTTTTTCAGTTCGAACAAGATGTGTGAGCCGAAGACGTGGGCGATAGAGTAATTTTGCATCACGAATTTCCTGAACGGTCCGAGTATTTCGTATCGTTCGGCCTCGTCATCGCCGAATTTTTCTCTTAACGCAGCGGCGTACATTTTATCATACTTTTTTCTTACGGTGTTATCAGGCGGCAGAAAGCCGTTTTTGGTCTGCGGCCAAAGCTGGTAAGGTGGTCTATCGAGCGGGATGTGATTTTTTCTGCTGTCAACGATGAACTTAGGCGGTTCTTCGCGGAATCTGGTGAGCATAGCGGTGATTTTCTTTTTCATAGTTTTCGGTGCGGGTCTCGGCATCATACAGGCACTGGAAGTGGGGCTGAATCTGCGGGCTTCTACATAGATGCCCGGGTACCATCCCCAGACGTAGATTTTATCATCCTTACTGGAGTTTAACCGGATGTATTGGCCGACTATTTCCCAGGGGGCTTTAAGATTCGAAGTTTTTCGTTTTGCGATTTGTTCGAGCCGCTGCTTATAACCTTTTATTCTCTTCGAGTATCTGGTTCCGCTGTGTGGGCTTGTTGCGATGCCGAAGAAGACGTGCCAGGTAGTAATTATCATAAGAGTGAATCCGATGGCAGCGCAGGTGAGCCATTTTGTTTTGAAGGCGGCGGCTTTTGCTTTGTCGTAACACAGGGCGATAATGTAGCCGCCGAGCATAGCGCCTGAGGCGGTTAATGGGAGGTAATACTGTTCGTACGAGCGCGGGCTGATCCAGACGAATGTCATATCAAGCAACCACCAGATCGCCAGAAGCAGAACGAATCTGTCGTATCGTTTTTTGTTAAGGGATTTGCCGGGCAATCTTGGCCACAGCAGTCTGATTATCCCGGCAATAATCGAAGCTAAGGCAATGGCTATGGGCAAAATAGCCAGCCTGTAATATCGCATCACTCTCGGAAACTGTTTCGAGAATGGGACCATTTTTCTGCTTCTGGCGATGTATCCTGCCGGTTTTTTTGAGGTTTTTTGTTGTTTTTGGATTTCACCGGTTTCTTCGGGCTGCTCTCTTTTATTGTTCGTAGTTGTTTCAGGCATAAACTTGCCCACCGTTTTGAAGACAAACTTATAAGGCATAGGCAGCCTCACCTGCCATACCGTCAGCCACAGGTATAAAGGTGCGAGTAAAATGACTGCACCTGCGAAGAGCAGTATTATCTGTTTTGCAGTTTGTTTTATGTTTTTATGTCTGAATATCGGCTGGGCTATTACGAAGATACCAACCGCCCCGAGAGCCGTAGTTCCGGTGGGTTTAAAAAGCGGAGCGAAAGTAAGAAAAACACCGGCCAAAACCGCCAGCCACCATTTTTCATCAAGCTCATAAAGTATGAGCAGGCTGACGCCCAGGAGCATACACGCTATCATATACTGTTCTTTTGTGTTTCCGAACTTTGCGAACAGCGGTGAGGACAGAAAGATGGAGGCGACGATGACACTGACGGCTGCCGGGAGAGTGCCGAAGAGCCTGCGAGCTGCGATGAACATAAGGATTAGTGCGGCCGCCTGCATAATCATCTGGATTATCTCAGGTCCGGTTTCATTGAATCCGAAGAGTCTGACGCCCGCCATATTAACCAATAACGTTCCCATTCTGGCAGAGGGTTTTTCATCAACGCCTATCTCGGCGCCGCTGACAATATGTGCTGCAGAATATACATAGCTTCCACTGTCGAAAGCTCCCGGGGTGTTAAACTCTATATATTTTCCGAGTGCAAAGGGTATGCCGGCGAGAATTGCAATAAGCAGCAATATGGGGATTTTTGTTTTGTTTGTTTCCCTTGCGGCAATAGATTTGTCGCCGGTGTGTCGCACGTTTTTCGCCCCTTTTTGTTTTTTCCGGTGTTTAGTCATCCCTGCTCTCCGTATTTTGAGGCTTTTCGAGGATTTCACCTATAACGTATGTAGGACGGTTCTGTGATTCGTGATACGTTCTGACCATCAATTCTGCCAGCAGCCCCATAAGAACAAACTGAATTGAGGCGGTAAAAAGTATACCGGCGAGGACCAGCAGCGGGTTTCGGTTCATCATTAGTGGAGGATGTGCAATGTACTTGTAATAAAGTACCGCAAGGCCTGATATGAAAGCACCTATTGCCGAAAGGAGCCCGAGTCCGCCGAAGACGTAGATTGGCTTGGTAGAGAAAGAGCCGAGAAACTTGACAGTAATAAGGTCTAAGAGGACCTTTAGTGTTCTTGCCAGGCCGTACTTGGCCTTGCCGGCCGTGCGTGGCCGATGGTTTACCTCCATCTCATAAATTCTGGCCCCCTGCCAGCTTGCTAATGCCGGGATAAAACGGTGCATCTCGCCGTAAAGTCTTGTCTCACTAATAAGCTTTCTGCGATATACCTTCAAAGTACAGCCGAAATCGTGTAATCGCACCTTCGTTATGCAAGCTATGAGACGGTTCGCTATCATCGAAGGCAGTTTTCGTCTCAAGGTGTTGTCGTGTCTTTTTTTTCGCCATCCACTTACCATGTCGTATCCTTCATTCAGTTTGTGGACCATCCGTGGTATATCTGCCGGGTTGTTCTGTAAATCTGCGTCCATAGCCACGATAATCTCACCTCGCGAGTTTTCAAAGCCTGCACTCAGTGCGGCGGTCTGGCCAAAATTACGCCTGAACCTTATAACACGTACTCTTGGATCTTTCTCGTGGAGTTTTTTTAGGACGGAAAAGCTGCTGTCGGTGCTGCCGTCATCAACAAACAACATTTCGTAGTTGAAGTCAGCATCCAGAGTTCGGTTTGTTTCCTCGTAGAGCTGATTAAGATTTTCCTGTTCGTTCAGTACCGGCACCACTATGGAAAGCTCGCATTTTTGCTTCTGCATAATTATTTGCTCCGCACAAATTTCGTTTATAGTCGTTTATAGTATAGTAATGTGAATATCGGCTGTAAAGCCATAGGGCGGCAACAAAATTCTGCCGTTGACGCTTAATTCGCATTTCTCACAGGAGTTTTGTTAAAGTAGAGAAAGTAGGCTTTTTTTGTAAGTCTTTGGTTTTTATAAGGTTGTATGAATATCCGTAAAGCCCTGTGAGAAAAGCTGGTTAAGTTTTTCACAATGTCTTTATCCCGGGTTACTAAAGGGCCGGAGTATCTTCTTGACAAGATACGGTGGATAAAGTAAACTAAGGGTGAAGTTCGCAAGAAGTATTGTTGTCAGGATGGGGCTGTATGATTTTATCGGGAGTTAACTGATGAAACAAGGGTGGCTGACTGCGTGGGTGATTGTTTGTTCAATCTCATTATTTATTATCAGCGGGTGCCAGGAACAGGTAAAGAAGGAGAGTTCTCGAGTTGTCCAGCCGGATTCTCAATTGGTATCCGGTGAGGCAATGCCGGCCCAGGAAAAAGGGACGTCTGAGGATGTTGTAGGCAGTGAAAAGGACGGCCGGCCGCAACAAAAGCGGCAGGTGAGCTCGGCTGCCAATATCGATTTTGAAAAGACAAAGCACAATTTCGGAGAAATACCGCCGGGATCAAAGCAAGAATGCAAATTCAAATTTACAAATACCGGCGGCCAGACACTTAAAATCAAAAGGGTTACCAGGGTGTGCGGGTGTACCCCCTACAGACTCGAAAAGGAATTGTATGCTCCAGGCGAAAGTGGAGTGCTGACAGTGGGCTATAACGCATCGTCTGCGTCGGGTTCGGTTAGTAAACATTTGTCTGTTTACTCCAACGACCCGGATAATTCGCGAGTAAGATTGACAATAAATGCCTATGTAAGACCGAAAATGAGCTATAAGCCGAAGAAGCTAACTCTTGCTTTGAATAAGGACAACGCCGGCTGTCAGGAAATCACGCTTAAAAGTCTGGATAATGAGCCTTTTGCAATAAAACAAATCCATTCGACCGGCAAAACTATAACCGCCGATTATGACAGTTCCGTTGAGAAAACCGAATTTGTACTTAGCCCAAAAGTCAATATGAAACGGCTTGAAAGGGTCAAGGACGGTACCATCGCAATCTACACCACACACCCGCATTCGAACCGCATCACTATTTTTTTCGAGAGCGTCAGGGAATTTGAGGTTACGCCTCAGCAAATTGTGATATTCGATGCCAATCCTGCTGAATCTACCCAGAGGGAGGTGTGGGTAATCGGCAATTACCAGCAGGATTTTGAGATAGATTCTGTATCCTGCAGGAATGGATTTGTGAAGCTGGTCAAAAAGGAAAGGCTTGATAACCGCTATAAGTTAAGCCTGGAAATCACCGCACCGCAGCAGACAGATGAAAATCAGAGGGTTTTTCACGACAGTATTACTGTCAAGCTGCACAGCGGCAGGAGATTACAAATTGCCTGCAACGGTTTTTATGCCTCCGGTTGAAACCGGCCTTAAGTTGCAAGGGGGTTAAATAAAGCACACAGCAATGTTGATTAATACAGCAAATGTGACGGTTATGCATTTGGTATTGCTGCCTGGTGGAACAATATTCGGTTATGTTTGTCTTACATATTAGTTGCGAAGTGAATTTGTCCGCCTGTGGCGGGCCTGTCCGCCTGTGGCGGGAGGGGTGTAAAAGGAGCGGTAAATCGAAATGATAGTTACTTTACGGACAACGAGTGTTATTGTTGTAATTCTGGCAGTTATGGTAACAGCATTTGGCATTTTTCTGGGCGGCAGAGGTGAAAAGGCCTCGGCGGGTGTTTTTGAATTGCCTTTGGTGGTTGAAGCTTTCAAGAACAGCAAAAGTGCCCGTAAAAAAGGTGCTATGGACGAGAAATCGCCCCTGGTAAAGCAGGCAGAAGCATTCGCCTTATTTTTGGATCCTCCTGCTCCGCCAAAGCGAAGGAAGGCGAAAAAGAAAAGCAAACCTTCACCACGGCATACGCCCCGGGTCAGTCACCGGCCAGAACGAGTTCAGGCGAACTTCGAACTGCTCGCTACGAGCTATTTTTCGCAGAATCCGGACCTTTCTCTTGCGCTGATAGACGAACCCGGCAAGGGAGCATACTGGATAAAACCGGCAGAAAAGGTTGGTCACCTGGTCATAAAGGAGATAAAAGACGGGATTATAGTGGTCAAAGACTCAGAGAGGACTTTTGAGCTTGCGCCCAAATTACCCGAGAGAAAAAGCCTGCTGAAAGATGCCGGCATCTCGCTGAAAAGCGGCAAGCCTGCTTTGAAAAGCACAATCAGCTCGTTGAAGACGCCTGAGAAGTCTGTTGAGAAGAAGTCAGCTGCGAAGAGGCCTGCTGAGAAAGTCTCGGGCGAAACCTCCAGCCAGCCAAAACAGTCGCAGCCGCCGAGCGGTGCCACTCAGCCTTCCAAGCCGTCGCCTCAGAGAAAAGCCGAGCTTTTGCAGGAGATAATGAATAGATTAGAGAAGAAACGGGCTGACTCGGCCGGTGTCAAGAGAAAGCATTCCCTTGACGATATGCGAAAAGTTCTGATGGGCAAGAAAGAGGCGAAAAGGCTGGAAGAGCTCGGCGAGAAGCTCGGCGGGCAAAGTGTACCGGATGCTAACAGCAGCACTAAAGTGGAGTTGTCCGAGGTGGGCAAAAAGGCCCCGGGAAGCGACTGATATGCGGTGCCCCCCCGAATGAATCGTGGGGCTAACGAAATGCTGGGTTCGGCTCTAATTAACTTCCATTGCTATGAGGGGGCAGGAAAGCTGATTTGAGCTGATTTAACAAGCCACCGTTCAATAATATGCCATTTAATGTGCCCTGAGGGCGGTAAAGCAGGGAACATTTTGTTTTTTTGCAAGTCTTAATATAGTGTCGATAACATATTTTTTCGAGATTAGCTCAATTGTGAGGAGTATAAAAAGAGCCTTTATCTTAATACAGTGTCATATTTGCCCGATAATTAACAAGACAGTAGCAAAAGTGAAGTGGTGCCGATCGTTTAGGAGTTTTCTGAATATGTCGAAAGAGCAGAATTCGTTTGGATTAAACCTGTTTTCGCAGTTAGTAACTGTGGTTATAGTTTTTCTTTGTGTGGGCTCGTCGTCGGTTTTCGCACAGGATGGCGGTTCTGCTGCAGTTAAAAGGTACAGAGTTTTCCGCCTCCGGCATATTTCGACCGATAAGGCCAGGGGATTTCTGGATGAGCTTAAGCTCGGTACGAGTTCGGCGCTGCCCAGCGGCGACGCCATTCTGGTAACCGCACCTATGGCGGATATTGTAAGAGTAACCTCAGTGATTAATCTGATAGACAGCGAGCAAAGCTATGTGGTAAAGCCGTTAATTTCTGCTTCGAATCGGGATTCTTTGCCGGATGCGTCGGAAATTGCCTCTAATATGGGTAATATCGAGATAGGGAGTTTTATGTCACCGCCTTCTGGGCAGGATATCGCTCAAGCCATTATCGATGTCCGTGGTAATTCTGTGATTGCGATAGCAGTTGAGGGACAGTCCGATAAGATTCTGGCGGCTATCGAGGAACTGCAAAAAGCAAAGGCAGAATCCGAGAGGCTGGAGTCGGAACAGTTTGTCAATGCCGGCCCGGCGGAGCCCAATCAGCCGGCGCAAATAGTGGAAAAGCCGCAGGACCAGAACGAGCCTGTGCAGGCGGGCGGCGAAATCGTTACGAAAAGCGGTTTCGAAAAAGTTCAAAAGAAAGCCGCCGAAGAAAAAGCTGATGAGTTGTTCGACAGATTGGTTGGAACACTGGTTGAAGAGCAGCAAAAAATTCAGGAGCAGGAGGAACCCAACAAACCCACAAAGGTCGGCCCGGCAGAACCCAATCAGCCGGCAGGTGAATTAAAAGAAGCTATCGAAATGCGGTCGGAGGTAGAAAAAGCTGAAAAGGTAGAAGAGATAGAAAAGGCGGCCATTGCCGCTGAAAAAATAGTACCTGCTTTTCCGGCATCAAAAAAGATTGTGCCGGCTCCGAATCAGATTGTGCCGGAAGATAAACTCGAGCGCCAAGAACCTGTGACCGCAGAGCCGGCTTATTCCGAAGCTGCTGCGCCTTCCAGAGGCTACGAGCCCAGTTATGGTCCCCACGCCGAAGCGAACCTTGATATGGTCCTGCCAGAAAAAGTTAAAATCATAGATTTGCTGGTGCTTCTCGGTGAGTATATGGAGCTGGATTTTATGTATGACCCAGTCAAAGTGAAGGGTGATGTCTCGCTTAAGCTGCAGGGGAAACTCAGCGGCACTATAAAGGTGAAGGAGCTTTACGCACTGGTTGAGTCGGTATTGAAATTTCACAACCTGGTTATGACGCGGAAAGGTAACCTTGTAACCGTAGTGCCGCAGAAAGAGGTTCTGGAAATAGACCCGGCTCTTATCAGTGATACAGAAGGCCGTGTCAGGGCGGGCGACGTTATTGTTACACGCCTGTTCGAGCTTGAGTACACTACACCACAGAAAGTGGAAAAAATACTTAAGGGGTTGAAGCTCGGTGTCGGTAATGAAATTCAGATGTCTGTGGAAGATACCGGTGCGTTACTCGTAACCGATTATGCCTTCAGGATGGCAAGGATTGAACAACTGGTCAGGATGGTTGACCAGCCTGGCGAGCCAAAGGAATTCAGGTTCCGTCAGCTTAATTACACTATGGCCGAAAACCTTGCCCCGAAGGTAAAGAAACTTGCCGAGGAGCTGGACACCGTTGCGATTGCAACCGCCGCACCGCAGCCTAAAGGCCGGCCAAGAGGACGACCACAACGGCGGCCTACAGCCCAACAAAAGCAGCAGAAAACCGAAGTGTATCTCGAGGCTGACGAGCGGACGAACCGAATCCTTATGATAGGTTACGAGGATGAGCTCGACATCGTCGAGCAGCTTATAACGAGCCTTGACGTGGAGAAGAAGGATTTCAGGTCGCTGCGGATTTACGATATTCAGCATATAGGGGCAGAGGAAGTTCAAAAAAAGCTTGGCGAGCTTGGAATAATCAGCGGCGGTCGTATTACCGGTCGTCGTCCCTCAGCTAAAGCACAACCCCAAAAACGTGGAGCAGAATCGCCCGCCGCTGCCGCAGTCGGCGGTCCGCTGGTAGAGGAGCCTCAGATAGTTATTGTCGAATCAACGAATTCACTTCTGGTCAATGCCACCGCCGAACAGCATCTGCGGATTGTGACTATTATCTCTTATCTCGATGCTGAAACGCTCGAAGAGGAAATCCCGTATAAAATTTATCCTCTCGAAAACCAGGACCCAGAACTGATGGCGGGGGTTCTCAATGAGCTTGTCCAGGAGACAATCAAAGACAAAGAGGGCAAAATCGAAAAGGTCGTCAAAAAACAGGAAGATATTACCATAATCTCCGATGAGAGCACATTCTCGCTGATTGTTTATGCAAGCAAGGAAAATCAGAGATGGATTGCCTCTCTTATAGAAAAACTCGACAGAAGAAGACCGCAGGTGTTGATAGATGTTGCACTTGTCGAAATAACACAAAGCGACCAATTTGAGTTCGACCTGAATCTTATAGCAAATGCAAAGGATATGGTGACGAACAATGTTGTTTTTGGCACTGAATCTGGTTTGGTTACTGGTGTTAGTGGTACTGTCCTTGAAGGTGGTTGGAATATGGGAGGAAGCGGGCTGGATCAAGGCTTTTACGCTGATGACCAAATCCAGGCTTTGCTAACTGTTATGGATAAGAAAAATTACGGGCGTGTGCTTGCTCAGCCAAAGGTTTTAGTAAATGACAATGAAGAGGGCGTAATAACCACTTCGGAGAAAACCTATGTCAAGGAATCAACTACGAGCTATACGAGTGAAGGTGTCCCAATCACAACCAGCAAATGGACTGGTTACCCCGCGAAGATTGAGTTGTCAATTACACCGAATATCAGTGAGGGTGATTTATTGCGTCTTGTGATTAATATGACACGCGAAGACTTTGATAAAAAAGAAGATGCGCCACCTGATTATAGCACAAGTAACGTCAACACAGTTGTTACAGTCCCTGACGGAAGTACTATTATTCTTGGAGGACTAACAAAACTAAATCAGTCAAAAGGCGGTAGTAAAGTTCCCTTTTTTGGTGATATCCCGCTTATTGGAGGTTTATTCAGGACTATTGCCAATAGTGATGTGACTAGCAACCTCTATATTTTTGTCAAAGCCAATATTCTCAGACCTTCTGATACCCTGGGGGCGGGACAATTAGATGAAATAAGCCTCCAGAAAAGAGAGGCATTTGAAAGACACGAACGCAAATTCCAGTCCTACCGTGATTGGCCTGGTGTTGATGCTGAGCCAATGGAGCCGGAAAAAGTATTGGAGCTTGAGTAACGGTAGTTTTTCTGGTTTTGAGTTTCAATGAAAGAATTACTTATACAAGCTGCCGGAGAGACCGGGATAATCGATAGTCAGCAACTGGTTGATTTCTTCGAAAAAAACGAAGATGCCGATGCGAGGCTGGATGAAGCACTGCTGCGATGTCCTTATTTTACCGAGGAAAGCGTTTTGCGGCTGTTTGCCGCGGCGCTGGAGTATAAGTTCCTCGAAGATATTCCGGAGAAGAGAACCTCGTCTGAATTCGTGGAGGCGATACCGGCAAGTTATGCACAGCATCATTATGTCATCGGGCTGAAGAGTGAGGCTGGGAACGGCGAGACCACGGTTGTTCTGGCCAAGCCGCTTGATACATACGTACTGGATAATGTATCCAGAGTTCTTGGTGTTCCGGTTAAATTCGCCGTATCGACACGTGCGGCCATTACGTCTGCGATAGATGTTGCGTACCAGCAGCGGAGCACTGTCATCGAGGAAGTGGCCGAGGAGCTTGATTCACAAAATCTCGACCAGTTGGTTGATGAAGTATCGAGTTCTGACGATTTGCTCAACGTGGTTAACCGTCCTCCGGTCATCCGGTTGATAAACGATATACTGTTTCGCGCGCTTCAGCTCAGAGCAAGTGACATTCACGTGCATCCTTACGAAACTAAGCTTCAGATTCGATATCGTATTGACGGCATTTTATATGATACTTTGAGCCTCAATCGCAACGTTCTACCGCTGGCTGTCTCTCGTATCAAGGTAATGTCCGGTATGGATATTGCTGAGAGAAGACTGCCTCAGGACGGGCGATGCAGTGTTCGGCTTGGTCAGCGAGAGGTAGATTTGCGAATCAGCACAGTGCCGACGAGCTACGGTGAGAGGTGTGTTCTGCGGCTTCTGGATAAGAGTACCGGGTTGTTCGGTCTCAATGAGCTTGGTCTCTGTGGAGATGACCTTAAGAGGTTTGACTCATTGCTTAACCGCTCTCACGGTGTGATATTTGTGACGGGTCCGACCGGCAGCGGTAAGAGTACGACGTTGTATGCCTGCCTGAACCAGCTGAACTCGGCTGAGAAGAATATAATTTCCATCGAAGACCCGATTGAATACCAGCTCGGCGGGATAAGCCAGATACAGGTAGCGACGAAAAAAGGGATGACGTTTGCGACGGCATTACGCCACGTTCTTCGTCAGGACCCTGATGTTATAATGGTAGGTGAGGTCCGTGACCTTGAGACGGCCCGTATGGCCATTCAGTCTTCGCTTACCGGGCATCTGGTATTCAGCACTCTGCATACCAATGACTCCGCCGGTGCCGTCAGCAGGCTGCTTGATTTGGGTCTCGAGCCTTATCTGGTGAGCTCGTCGCTGGTGGCCGTTCTTGCACAGCGGCTTGTACGGAAGGTTTGTCCTAATTGCAGGGAATCTTATCAGCCTTCTGAGCATGAGCTTAGAGAGCTTGGATTATTGAGTTCCGGTGCGGCGCTCGGCAGCGAAGGTGCGGATTTTTGTGTTGGTGCAGGGTGCGAGAAATGTTTTCAGACCGGGTTTCGCGGCAGGACGGGGATTTATGAATTAATGCCTATTACCGATGAAGTTAAGGATTTAATT
>Ga0180437_10002206_pt1 | contig 31651 bp, 22 predicted proteins | sample SS_ome_4_FD_132410 | JGI IMG/M metagenome (GOLD analysis project Ga0180437, IMG submission 132410) | Hypersaline lake sediment archaeal communities from the Salton Sea, California, USA - SS_3_D_1 metaG | ecosystem: Environmental > Aquatic > Non-marine Saline and Alkaline > Hypersaline >... | reverse complement strand
GACGAAACCGCCCCCCGACTGGTGGCCAAAAAATCTCCGTCCAGTGGGTATTCTTGGACGGCACTTAACCCGTTTACCCCCAACGACTTGCGCCGAGAGCCGAATTCCATTGTTGGTTTTTGGGCCATATTTAACAAGATAGGTAATTTCGCACCATAACCCCTTGCGGCGCCGATACTTCCGAACAGGCACCAAGCCGGTGATCTTTATGTAACAAGCGTTCCTTTAGGGTATTGTCCATTGGCCACTTTTGCGCAGCCCCCTCTGCTAAGGGACCCCTGAAAACCTTCTTGGACACCCGTCCTCCTTAACCCCTTCCTCCGCAACCCCTTAGCTCCCCGCCACCCCACTTGACACGGCACCCGTCGCCGCCTGCAATGGCGTCCCGTCGCCGCAATTGTTACGCACCCCCCGTAGTGCAAACGCGCCAAGAATTGAGCCAATTTATCTCCAGGCGCCGCAACGACTTACGCGATCCGGGGGGTATTTATGGTCAGTAGACGCTCCGGTGGCCAAAAAGACCGCCAACGCCCCGGCCCCGTTGTTAGACGCACCCCGCCCCCGCGGGATCGCGCCCCGCCGAGATTTTTGAATCTCCGTGTCTGGCGTGGTATAAGCCGACTTGGGGCGGCGAGGCGCCGTGCTCCGTGCCCTCTCGGCCGCCGACGGCAAGACCCGGGCCGAACGGAAGCTCGAGACCCCGCCCGTGTTCGACGGCCTGATCGCGGCTTCGGAGCGGCTGTACCTATCCACGACGGACGGGCACGTGGTTTGTCTCGGGCGCAAGGCAGTGCAGTGAAGGGGGGCCGGGTTCGGCTCGCGGTGCCATGACGAATCGCGACGTGATCCGTGCGGTGCTCGAGGGCCGGCGCCCGCCGTACGTGCCGTGGTCGATGGGGTTTACCAAGGAGGCCGGCGAGAAGCTCCGGGGCCACTACGGGTGCGACGACCTGGAAGGGCCGCTGGGAAACCATCTGCTGAAGCTGGGGAGCGATATAGGCTTCTTCGACGAGATCGGCGAGAATCGCGTGCGCGACGTGTTCGGCGTGGTCTGGGACCGCAGCATCGACCGCGACATCGGCAACGTCGAGGGGCAGGTGCTCGCCGAGCCTACGTTGGCCGGGTACGAGTTCCCCGACCCGCTCGACCGGCGGTTCTTCGAGGACATCCCGGAGAAGATCCAGCGGTACCCGGACCGGTTTCGGGTGTTCCAGATCGGGTTTTCGCTCTACGAGCGGGCGTGGACGCTGCGCGGGCTGGAGGGGCTGATGATGGACTTCATCGATCACCCCGGGTTCGTCCACGAGCTACTGGGCGCGATCGCCGACTACAACGTCGCCCAAGTGCGCGAGGCGCTCCAGTACGACGTCGACGCGGTCTACTTCGGCGACGACTGGGGGCAGCAGCGCGGATTGCAGATGGGGCCCGAGCACTGGCACCGGTTCATCTACCCCGTGCTCAGGCGGATGTACGGCATGGTGCGCGAGGCGGGCAAGGCGGTGATGATCCACTCCTGCGGTGACGTGGACGAGCTGTTCGACGACCTGATCGAGGCCGGGGTGAGCTGCTTCAACCCCTTCCAGCCCGAGGTGATGGACGTGTATTCGCTGCTCCCGCGCTACCGGGGGCGCCTGGCCTTTTTCGGCGGGCTTTCCACGCAGCGGACGCTCCCCTTCGGCTCGGTCGAGGACGTGAAGCAACAGACCCGGCGGCTGCTCGCGCTGGGCGCGGACGGGGGCTATATCTTCGCGCCTGCCCACGACGTCGAGGGGGACGTGCCGCTGGAGAACATGCTGGCGATGATCGAGGTGGTCCGGTCGCAACCCGGCTGCTGCGAGGCAAGCGATCGGGCGGGTTCCGGCGCGGGGTGAGCCTGATCGCGCCGGTGCGACGAGAAAGGCGCGAGGCCCGCACCCCGCATCCGACCACCTGATCCGACCGGCGGGCGCTTACGCGCACGCCGGTCGGGGATCGAGCGGTAACCACCTGCGGGGCCTGCCCGAAGCCGCGGCATCCGACGTGGGGACGGCAAGGCTCCATCGGAAGAGCCAAAACCGGGGTGCCATGGGCGGCTTGTCCGCCCTCGCCTCACGACTGAGCAGCGGCAGACAAGCTGCCGCTTGCACGCACCGGGCTGTCTTCCGACCGAGGCTAGTTCCAGCCGTCGTTTCGTCGCCCACTGCGCCGCTTCTCGGCGGGGGTGAGCTTGTCCTTCATGCTGCTGATACGCATTTTCAGCGCCAGCCTCGTGACCAGGGCGATCTTGTCGGTGCCCAGCTTGGCCATGGCCCGGGCCTTGTGGTTGTCGACCGTGCTGGGGGCGAGCTTGAGGATGGCCGCGGCCTCCTTGACCGTGCATCCCAGGCTGACCAGGCGGACGACTTCCGTCTCGCGTTCCGTGAGTTGAGCTGACATCATCGAGGCTCCCAAGGTGGTGAGTGGATGGGGAAAGAGGGTGTTTCGCCAGACGAAATTATTGCACTGCCCGATTGGCGAGACAACTCCCCTAGCCGCAAACCACCAAATATATCCTAAAGCGGTCATCTTGCGAATCCCCGAATTGGGGTTACGCCGGGTGCCCAAATATGGCAGCCACAGCATACGACTCGCCACCGACTTTCTTGGCAGCAATTCCGAAGGGCCCGAAAGCCCCCGAGGGATCCACCGAGAGCAGCCGCCCCCGGGGGTTGATCGCCTCCCGGGGTGATCGGCTCCGGTGGCAACGGCCCCCGAGACGCCGGGGCCCGATCGCCCGGAATGCCCGCCGGCTCGCGTCAAAACGGCTGCCACCCCTAATGGCCGTAACCCATCAGGGCCGCAAGTTATCCCCATCGGCGGGCATGGGCGCGCGATTCGGTGCCCTCGGCCGGCGCCCCGGAACACCGCCGTGAGCCTCGCTCGCGGCGCCTCACGGCTGCACGGGCCGGATCCCCAGCCGGCTCTCCAGGACGCTGCACAGTTCGTGCGTGGTGCGGGTTTCGCCCACCAGGACCGCCGACCCGATCAAGAGCTTGGGGATCTGTCCCGCACCGGACCAGCGGTACAAGAGCGTGTTGTTGCGGATCATGCGGCTGACCTCCTCGCCGGTGAACTGCGTGGCCAGGACGTTCTTTCCGCCGACCAGTTCCGCGGCGTGGTCCACCGATTCCTCCCAAGCGGGCAGCGCGTCAGACCCCAGCAGCCACTCGTGGAACTCCTCGAACTTGCCGGGGGCCAGGCGCCACACGGCCAGCGCCAGCTTCGCGTAGTGGCAGGCCAGCCGGTGGTCGGGGTGATTGCCGGTGACGAAGTCGTTGCACGCCGTGTTCATCGGCACCGGCGCAACCATCACGGCCATGCGGTCGCCGTAGCGTTGCCGCGCCTCGGTGAGTTGGTGGTGCAGCTTGCGGCAGTGCTTGCACGTGTAGTCGAAAAGGTCGACGACCACGTGTTCCGCCCCGGGATGCCCCAGCACGGGGTACCGGCTGGTATCCAGCCGGACCTTGTCGTTGAGCACCAAGATCTCTTGGCGCGGGGGCCGCTCCTCGGGCGGGGTCGGTTCGACCGGATCGGCACCGCTGCCGGGCGACGGCTCCTCGACCGGGTTGCCGGCGCCGACCGGACTGACACCGCCGGTTGACGCATGGTTGCCCCCAGGCGGAGGAGCTTCCGGCTCGACCAGGTCGTTCGGACCGATGGCCGCGGGTTCCTCAGGCGGCAATGCCGGAGAGGTTCCCCCGTCGCCCGGGTTGTCCGACCCCTCCTCGGGCACCTTGAGAACGTCCGAGACGTCGGGAAACGAAAAGGGTTCGTCCGGCGGCCCCTCAAGGGCCACTTCGGGGGGCTCTTCGATGCGGTAATTCTGCGGGGGCGGCGCTAGCCACTGCCCCAGCACCAGAACCGCCACGCCGACCACGCCCACCAGCCCCAATTCCAAGGCCGTCCTCGCCGAGACCGCGACCTGGGCGGGGGCTTGCCGGGCACCGGCCGTCGCGCCCAGCGCGTGGACCCACTGCCGCTCGGCGTGAGCAGCCCCGATCGGTCCACCCGCCAGGACCAGGCCGGCCACGACCAGCCCACAGGCGTGGACCCCGAGGCAATACGGACAGGTCGCGTCGCTCTGGAAGATCAGCAGCCCGGTAAACCACAGGCCCGCTCCCGCGGCCGGCACGGCGAGCAGGATCAGGGCCTGCCAGGCTCGTTCGCGGAGGACGGGGGAGAAGCGGGGATCGATCAGGATCGCGGCGGCCAGAATGCCCGCGTAAACGGCCACGGCCGGCACACCGACCGGCAGTCCGAACCAGGTGGCCCACCGGCTCCCCAGCACGGATTCGCAATCGAAGAAGCCCACCCCGCCGCACCCGGCCGTCGCCACGTCCTGGCTGAGCGAAATCCCGGCCAAATAGCCCGAGATGAGCAGGGCCGTGAGGCTCAGCCCGCGGAGCGTCCAGCGCAGCACCGCCCCCTTCCGGCCCTTTCCCAAGGGGTGCGGATCGGCATTGTCTTGGACCGGGGCACCGGGTTTCGGGTCGCTCATCGGGCAGTACGAGAAGGGGGGGCGAAGTGGCCGCCGGGCGGACTACTTCAATCTAGGTCACTCGCCGGGATCGCACAAGGGTTTGCCCGGGCGGGCCGCTCGGGACCCTCGCGTCTTGCTATCCTGAACCAGACCGGCGTGGCTGTCAAACGAGCAGTTCCCGGGCCCGGCTCGGGTCAGTCGTAGGATGCGGCGTCATGCAGTGCCGCCGCTACAGGGCACCGCGACCTCCGACGGTTCCGGCTCCGCCGGCGTCGGCCCGCGGCGGTCGACGACCAGCCGCTTGCGTGCGACCGCGACGGTGATTCGGCCCATCAGGTTGGCCGGGTGCAGCATCCAGCGGATGTGCCGGCGGTGAAGCGCGTGCCTGCCGGCGTGCTTGCGGCGCAAGAACCGCAGCCGGATCGCCACGGCCAAGAGCGGATAGAGCAGGATCATCGGCAGCCACGAGCTGCGGCGGAGCCGGTTGGTGGTGAGCACCTCCAGCTCGGCACCGTATCGTTCGAAAATCGCCAGGAGCTGCGGGACGCCGATCGGGTTGACGTGCTCCATGTGCCAGTCGTCGAGCCCGGCGTCGAGCGGCAGCGGCGAGCACTCCGAGTAGCCGTACAGAAACGTGTACCACCGGGCGGGCAGGCTCAGGACGTTCGGCGTGGTGACGATCACTCGTCCGCCCGGCTTGGTCACTCGCAGGAGTTCCCGCAGAAACAGGAAGTGGTTCTCGACGTGCTCGATCACCTCGATGCTCACCACGCAGTCGTACTGCTCGTTGGCGATCGGCAGCGGGGCATTGAGATCGACGCGCGTGAAGGGGACCTCCGGGCAGCGAAACGCGCGGGGCTCAATGTCGCAGGCATCGACCCGGTAGCCCAACTCGTGCAGCCGGCGGCAGAAGAAGCCTTCGCCCGCTCCCACGTCTAGGATGCGGGCGCCGCGTCCGGGGGGCAATAGCCCGACGACCTTCTCGTACGTGCCGAGCTGCGAGTTTAGGGGTTTCGGGGCGTCGTGGTTCATTGGTGCTCCGCAAGAGTGCACGGCCGGTGCTTCTGCCTCTGACCCCGCTAAGCGCGAGCATGGTAGCCGCAAGGCCGATCTTGGTCAACGCCACTGTTGTGGAATCACGAAAGCACGAAACTCCGAAAACAGAGGAGGACCGGGACGGGGCTGACCGTAGCCATCGAGCGGCACCCGTGTTCGTTTCGGAGTTTCGCTCTTTCGTGTTTTCGTGGCTTCGCCGGTCTGCTCGGCGCACGAGAAGCCAATCTCGATGCCGGAGTATCTTGAAATCCTGCAAGCCGTGGAATATCATGGCGCAGCTTGTCGGTTCTCGGCGCGTCGGACGTGTGCGCTTTGAGGTCGGAACCTCGTTCTCTTGGGGAGACGATCGCACGATGAAATACCTTGTGATGATTCCCGCTTTCGCTGTCGTTCTTGGGGCCGTGTTGCCTGTAGAAACGGCCGAGCCGGAGGTCGGGCCAGAGCTCGGCGACGTCGGTGCCGAAACCGCCACCCACGAGGAGTTGCCGCCCCTTGGGGTCGAGTTTCAGCGGCTCACGGCCATGCGCCTGCACCCCCGTGGCAACCTGCTGGCCTGCGACGGCGACGCGCAGCATATCAAGGTGATCGACGCCTCGGGCAAGGTCGTTTCGACGATCGAGCTGGACTTCCAGCCCGAGGCGATCGACGTGGCCGACGACGGCACGATCTACTGCGGCGGCCAGGGCCGGCTGGCCAAGCTCAGCGCCGAGGGCCGCGTGCTCCGGCAGATCGACCTGCCGAAAAAAGAAACGCCGGAGGGAGAAGAGGCCCCGGGTCGTCGAAGCGATCGGGCCAACCGCGTCTCGGGGATCGGAGTGACCGCGAGCGACGTGTTCCTGGCCTACGGGGCGGGCTGGAGCCTGCGCTCGCGGTCGAAGCTGTTTCGGCTCGACCGCAACCTGGAGGGCCTCACCCTGATCGCCGAGGACCTGCGCGGCTGCTGCCAACGGTGCGACATCGCTGCCCGGGGCGAGACGATCTACGTGGCCGAGAACTCCCGCTACCGCGTCGTGTCGTTCGACCGGGAGGGCAACGAGCTGGCCCACTTCGGCGGCAAGAGCCGCAAGGACCTCGAAGGCTTCGGCGCCTGCTGCAACCCGATGAACCTCGATTTCGACGCCCGGGGACTCCTCTACACCTCCGAGTCGGGCATCGGCCGCGTGAAACAATACACGCCCGACGGCCGGTTCCAGGCGCTCGTCGGCTACGTCGGCGTGCAACGCTTCGAGAGCGCCGGCCACCTGGCCGCCTCGTGCAGCAACATGGCCATCGCCGTCACCCCCGACGGACGCCGGGTCTACGTGATGGACTACAAGGGGAACCTGATCCGGGTGCTCCAGAAGTGCGAGATCGGGGTCAGACTCTAAATATTCACTTTTGCGAGGGCCCGAATTGCTTCCGCCACCCTCGTATACGAAAAGTGAATATTTAGAGTCTGACCCCCTCCACCCTCCACTCTATTCCACTGTCACGCTCTTGGCCAGGTTCCGCGGCTTGTCGACGTCGCAGCCGCGGGCGACGGCGATGTGGTAGGCGAGGAGCTGCAGGGGGACGATGGAGACGATCGGCTGGAGGAACTCCTCGACGGCGGGGATCTCGATCAGGTCGTCGGCCAGCGGGGCGGCCTCGGTGTCGCCCTCGAAGACCACGGCGATGACCGGGCCGCCGCGGGCCTTGATCTCCTGGAGGTTGGCCATCACCTTGTCGTAGACGTGCCCCTGCGGCATGAGGAACACGCTGGGCGTCTGCTCGTCGACCAGGGCGATGGGGCCGTGCTTCATTTCGGCCGCCGGGTAGCCCTCGGCGTGGATGTAGCTGATCTCCTTGAGCTTCAGTGCCCCCTCGAGCGCCGTGGGGAAGTTCAGCAGCCGGCCCAGGTAGAGGAAGTTCTCGCAGTCGGCGTACTTCTCGGCGATCCGCTTGGCCGCGTCGTTGCACTCCAGGGCCCGGGCCACCTTATCGGGCAGCTCCTCGAGCTCGGCGATCATCCGCATCCCCGCGTCGAAGCCCAGGTGGCGCAGGCGCCCGAAGTAGAGCGCCAGCATGGCCAGGATCGTACACTGCGAGGTGAACGCCTTGGTCGAGGCCACGCCGATCTCCGCCCCGGCCCTGAGGTAAATCCCCCCGTCCGACTCCTGGGCGATGGTGCTGCCCACCACGTTGTTGATCGCCAGCACCGGATGGCCCTTGCGCTGCATCTCGCGCATGGCCGCCAGCGTGTCGGCCGTCTCGCCGCTCTGGGTGATGGCGAAGACCAGCGTGTCCTTCTCCACGGGCGGGTTGCGGTACCGCAGCTCGCTGGCGTACTGCACCTCGACGGGGAGCCGGGCCAGCGACTCGATCTGGTACTCGCCCACCAGCGCCGCGTGCCAGCTCGTGCCGCAGGCCGTGAGCATCAGGCGCTCGACGCGGCGGAGCTGCTGCGGCGTGAGGTTTAGGCCCCCGAACTTGGCCGTGGCCGCGTCGTGGTCGAGCCGGCCCCGCATCGCGTTGCGGATCGTCTCCGGCTGCTCGAAGATCTCCTTAAGCATGTAGTGCGGGTAGCCGCCCAGCTCGACGTCGCCCTCCTCGATGTCGAGCTGTTGCACGCTGTGGGCAACGTGCCCCTCGTCGCGGTGGACCACGCGGAGGTCATCGCGCGTCATGAGGGCCATCTCCAGGTCGCCGAGGTAGACGATCTTGTCCGTCACCCCGACCAGCGGCGAAGCGTCGCTCGCCAGCACGTGCTCGCCCTGGCCGATGCCGACGATCAGCGGGCTGCCGCGCCGGGCCCCGATCATCACCTCCGGCCAGCGGCGAAAGAGGATCGCCAGCCCGTACGTGCCGATCAGGTGCGCCAGGGCGGCCTGCACCGCCGCCAGAAGCGGCTGGTAGCCCTCGGCCGCCATGTCGGCCACGGGGACCTGGCGCCTAAGCTGGCTGGCGATGAGCTGGGCGATCACCTCGCTGTCGGTGTGGGAGCGGAAAGCGTAGCCCTCGGCCGCGAGCCGCTCTTTGATCGTGCGGTAGTTCTCGATCACGCCGTTGTGAACCACCGCGATTTCGGCGTCACCGCCGACGTGCGGATGGGCGTTTTCGTCGTTGGGTGCCCCGTGCGTGGCCCAGCGCGTGTGCCCGATGCCGACGGTGCCCGGCGCGGGCCGCTGCTCGAGCCGGGCCGCGAGTCGCTCGATCCGGCCGGCCAGCTTGGTGACGGCCAGCTCGCCCTCGGGCGTGATCGTGGCCACGCCCGAGCTGTCGTAGCCGCGGTATTCCAGGCGCCTCAGCCCGTCGACCAGGAACGGGGCCGCCTCGCGCCTACCGATGTATCCGACAATGCCACACATATTTCCGCTCCACGACGAATAACCGGCACATCGGCTCTAACCAGCCGTTGGCAAGACCCGTAAGTTACGTGGTCTGCGTGCCCAAGTCTAGCTCAATTGGAGGGTCGAGGCGGGCCGGCCGGGGGTCGGGCTCGCTTGCACCCATCTGGCGGGACCGCGGCCGCGCGGTATAATTCAGGACTTTTCGTTGCGATGCACTCGATCGAGACTTCCCGGAGTGGAGAACAAGGATGCCGATTCTCAGTGAGGAGCCGAGCCTGTTTCCCGAAACGTTGCTCGACGAGACTCCGCCCGGCTCCGAGGATCGCTGTTGGTGGGTGCTCTACACGAAGGCTCGCCAGGAGAAGGCCACGGCACGGCAGCTTCTGAACTTCCGGATTCCCTTCTACCTGCCGTTGGTGCGCAAGACGTTCGTCTCACGCGGGCGCAAGATGTGCTCGTACATCCCGCTGTTTTCCGGCTACGTGTTCATGTTCGGCACGGAAGACGAGCGGGTTCGCACCCTGACGACCAACCGCATCTCGCGGATACTCTCCGTCGAAGACGCGGAGCAGCTCGTCCACGATCTCAAACAGTTGCAGCAGCTCATCGCCTCGGATGCGCCGCTGACGGTCGAGAGCCGGCTGGTGCCGGGCAACCGCGTGCGAGTCCGCCGGGGACCGTTCGCCGGCGTGGAGGGGACCGTGCTGACGCGCCGGGGCAAGACCCGGCTGCTGGTGGCCGTCGATTTTCTTCAGCAGGGGGCCTCGGTCGAAATCGACGACTTCCTGCTCGAGCCGGTCGATTAGGCGTTTTCTACTGGCCGTCGGTCGCTCAGATCTGGTCGCTTGCCGGCGCCGCGGCGGCCGCTTCGCCCTTCTCCGAGACCCCCAAGGCGGACGCCGATTCGGGGGCGCCGACCACGGCGGCCTCCACTTGCTCGATCCCGAACGTCCGGAGGATGTCCGACGCCTTCGCGACGTCGGGCACTCGGCTTACGTCTCGCATCACACACAACAAGGCCAGGTCGGCGTGCCGGCTGATGAAGCGGGTGTCGGCCAACGACAGGAGCGGACCGCTGTCGATTACCACGAACTCGTACTGCCGGCGAAGCTCGCGGAACAGCTCCGCGGCCGACTCGTCGGCCAGGGCAGTGACGGCCCGACGGTCCCAAGCGCCGGCGGTGACCACCGACAGTTTGTCGATCGTCGTGGATCGGACGAGTTCGGAGAGTCCGGTCCCGGGGTCGCGGCGGAGGTACTCCGAGACACCGGGGGCTGGAGGCAGTCTCAACGCGCCGCTGACCGCCGGGCGCCGAAGGCTGCAATCGACCAGGACCGTGCTGCGCCTGCGATGGGCAATGCTTGTGGCCAACTGGATGGCCAGCGACGTCTTCCCCTCGCCGGCGACTGCGCTGGTGATCAGCACCACGCGGCCTTCGCCCGGCTCGGCCTGGCAGAAGAGCCGAGCGGCGATGCCGTCGACCGATTCGGTCAATTGCGTCTTCCAGCCTCGCGCCTCGGTCGAAGCGGCTCCCAGTTGTCGCCGTGGGACCAGGGGGAGGTTGCCGGCCACGGGCACACCGCACAGATCCGAAACGTCGTCCGACGAGCTGACCAGCCGCTGACGCACGTCCCACAGCAACACGGCTCCTCCCGACAGGCAGAAGCCCAGCACCAGAACCAGACCGGTCAAGACGGGCCGGGAGTAGAAGTTGGCTGGGGTTTCGGGCTCCTCGGCCCGCTGGATCAGCGTGACGCGGGGAGCGGTGTTCAATTCGACGCGGACCCGCTCCATTTCCTCGCGCGTGTTCGAGAGCACCGTTTGGAGACTCTCGATGTCCGCGCGGGCCATCTCGACGTCTACCGACGGACCGCCGAGACTCTCGGCCGCTGCCTTCTTCTGTTCGACCTCCGTGGCGAGGGCCTTGGCCTGCTCCTGGAGGGAAGCCGCCTCCGCTTGCACGGACTGCAGCTCCTCCGCCAATTCGGTCCGCTTCATCTCGCGATAGTCCTCCGTGTACTGCTTCGCCATCTCATTGAGCTGCTGTTCGGCGTAGGCCGCGTTGGACGTCATCCGGCTGACGGAACGCAGTTTCGCCTCGGGCCGGACCACGCTGTTGGTCAGTCCGAGGTCCATCTTCCGGTAGGCGTACTCTTCGGACATCGCCCGGGCCATGGGATCCAAGCGGAGCAACTGGTCGAGTTCCGCCTTGGCGATCGGGCGCTGGCCGACGTACTGAATCATCGCATTGAGCGCTTGCGCCTTGCCTTGGGCCTGCCACAGGGCGAAAGTGACCTGGTCCAACTGCCGCTGGCGATCCGCCCACTCCTGAACCGCGATCCGCTGTTTCAGGGCCAGGGTCTCCGGGTCGCCGGTGCCCAAGCTCCGCGCGTAGTTCTTCAACCGGGTGCGGCTTTGGCGAACTTTTTCTTCCACCTCGGTGGCGGCCTTCTCCAAGTCGTTGAGCCGTTCGCGGCGCTCGCTCAGCTCCTTCTCGACGACTTCGGTCAGGTAGGCGTTGACCACGGCGTTGACGATCTTCACGGCCTGGTCCTTGTGCCGGCTGACCATCGCGACCTCCATGATTTCCGCGCGGCCGGGGAATCCGACACCGATCTCCTCGGTCAGCCAGCCGACCTGGTCCTTCTCGTCGCGGAGCACCGACAGGAGGTTGATGTTCAACTCCTCGTTCCTCAAGGCGGCGTTCAAGACGAACGGGGTCGTAATCAACTGCCCCTGTGTGAGCTTGTAGATGTCGTAGGCGGCCGGCGTGAACCGCGTCGCTTCGTCCTGGGCGGTGGGGAAGACCAGCCGGTTTTGGGTCGTCGCCACCCGAAGCAACGCACTGACCCGATACTGGCTCCCCCAGATGAACCAGGTGACGACCGCCAGCAAGAGACCGCACCCCAGCCCCAGGCCGACGATCAGCACCCAGCGACGCCGAAAAGCGTTCACGTACGCCGTCAGCTTCATCCCCGGCCCTGCCGCGGGGTACTCCGCAACCGGCTGGAAGAGCGGATCGTTCTCCACCGGCGGGAACGCAGGCCGGGCACCGCCGGCGTGACTTTCGGTGCGGTGGTTCTGTGAGTAACCGTTTTCTGCCATCAGCGCAACCCTCTTCTCGTGGTGTCCTCAGAAAGACTTTCTGAGTTTCAACTTCCGGGGATACCGACACTGCGGACCGACTCGCAACCTGCCGCGGGGGGGTTGGGGACGCGCCTCGCAAGTCTCTTTTCACTCGCGCGGGAAAAGACCAAGTTGGCTCATTCCGCCTGCTCGATGCTGAAAGCGGATACGCCTATTGGAGAAGGGAACCGAAACGGGCGAGCGGCCGTGGCGCCCGCGGAGTGCATGTTGGCAGTAGATCACGCTCGCCAACGATACGGTCGATTCTGATCCGGCTCGCGGGGGCTGTCAAGGGTCGCGCCGGACAAGCTCCACCGGCCGGCGGGAAACTCCCCGCGCCCGCGATCGCTGTATCGAATTTGCCGACAATGCAGCGGTGACCTCGGCATGGCGGCGAACGCCGTTGGCGGCGTTCGACTGAACGCTGCGGCATGCCGATGCTCGCTTCCGGGAACGCCACAGGATCCGGTGGTCATGCACAGCCTACCGCCGACCGAGCGCAACGAGGTCCCCGGCCGCAAATTTGGCGCTCTTCCGGTTCTAGGTGTACGACGGCCTTCCAAGGCCGTCGCAGGGCGGTCATTTCGACGGCCTTGGAAGGCCGTCGTACAAGAAACGCCGCGTTTCGCACCCAGAAACGGAAGAGCCAAAGTTGGGTACATGGCACCCCCCTGGGGAGCCATCTGGCGCTATGCGGCGCGTTGTATGGGTGCGACTTCTGTCGGTACTTGCTTCTCGATCCATCTCGCCGGTACTTCCCGTGTAGTCTACCCAACCAGTCCTCAAGAACCCGGTCGGGGGGTTTCCGGGTCTTGGGGCTTTGCTGCGTTTTGACAAGACGTGGGCTTTGGACTAAGCTGAGAGTTTAGTTCGCCTCCGGGTGTCGGGGCGAGGTACCGGCTTCCCGCTGCAAGTGGGAGGGCAACCTGCGTCTCGCTCGTCGACGTGGCAGCCCCACCTTTCGGGCCACGCAACACGCCATTCGGGCAAGTTGGATACAATGGAGACGCGGGCCGACGAGGGACGACGTGCGCCGCTGGAGAAGGCAACCGCCGTTGACCCCGTCGATCGGGTATGAAGAGGCTCTGATTGTGGCATCGGGAAATCCGTTGATCCATCCCCGGGAGAACGGGACTCCCGGCCCCGCCGCGACCCAATCTCCCTTCGAGCGATCCTCGGGCACGCCGGGCGTGCCGGCGCGGCGCTCGGCGGAGGCCACGTTTTCCTCGGGCGCCGGCGGCTGGCGCCGTGGCGCGCGGAACGTATTGCGGCGTTTGCTGGAACGCCGGGCGTGGGCGCTCGGCCTCTTCCACCTCCTGCTCTTTGCGGCAATCTACTGGTTCTCGTTCGGGCTCCGGTTCGACTTCGCGATCCCGCCGGACCATCTCCGGCTCCTGTGGCGGACGCTCGGTTGGGTAGTGGCCATCAAGGCCGTCGTATTCTTCGCTCTGGGGCACTACAACAACTGGTGGCGCTACGTGACGTTTGCCGACCTGGTCGCGCTGATCCGGGCTTCGGTGCTGTCGACGGTGGCGATCGCAGCGGTGCTCCACTTCGTGCTGGCCTACGAGGCCGGCCCCCAAGCGTTGGTCCCGCGGTCCGTCTTCTTCCTCGACTGCGTCTTCACGACCGTGGTCCTGGGAGCGATCCGGGCAAGCTGGCGGTTGTTTCACGAACAGTTCTACCCGATCTTCGGGAACCGGGGTTGGCGCGGGGCCCTGATTGTCGGGGCTGATCATGCCAACGCCTTGATGGCGCACCATATCCGTGCCCACGGCGATTTGCCGCTGAAGATCCGCGGGTTCGTGACGGTCAACGGAGACGAGCCGGGCGGGCGCCTGGGACAAATCCCCGTGCTCGGCCGGCTGGAAGACATCGCCCAGATCGCCCTGGAGCACGACGCCACCGACGTGCTGGTCACCGCCGGTACGCTGCCGGGCAAGACCCTGCGCGAGCTGATGGAGACTTGTCAAGAGGCGGGGCTGAACTTGAAGATTGTCCGCCCGGTCGAGGACCGCTTCCACGGCGACCATCGCATCCCGCTTCGCGACATCGAAATCAACGATCTCCTGCGGCGCGACCCGGTGCGGCTCGACACCGAGGATATCGGCCAGATGCTTCGCCGGCGCACTGTCCTGGTGACGGGGGCCGGGGGGAGCATCGGTTCGGAAATCTGCCGCCAGGCGATCCAGTTCGATCCGAAGGCCCTGGTCCTGGTCGGCAACGGGGAGAACCCGATCTTTGCCATCGAGCGCGAGCTGGAGGAGCTGGGAACCGCGACGGCGTTGTACCCCTGCATCGGCAGCGTGACCGACGAGCCGCGGATGCGTCAGATCTTCGAGCGACACCGGCCCGAGGTCGTCTTCCACGCCGCCGCCCACAAGCACGTCCCACTGATGGAGGACAACCCGGGCGAGGCCGTCAAGAACAACGTGCTGGGCACGAAGTGTCTGGCCGACGTGGCCAATCAGTACCGCGTCAAGGACTTCGTCTTCATCTCCACGGACAAGGCCGTGCACCCGACGAGCGTGATGGGCGTGACGAAGCACGTCGCCGAGCGATATGTCCATGCACTTTCCAACGAGTCGGAAACCCGATTCACCGTGGTCCGCTTCGGCAACGTGCTGGGATCCAACGGGAGCGTGGTGCCGCTCTTTCAGGACCAGATTCGCCGAGGCGGGCCCATCACCGTGACCGACCCCCGGATGACCCGGTTTTTCATGACCATTCCCGAGGCATCCCAGTTGGTCCTCCAAGCCGCCTCGATGAGCACCGGCAACGGGGAGATCTTCGTACTGGAGATGGGCGAACCGGTGCGGATCGTCGAGTTGGCCCGGGACCTGATCCGGCTCTCCGGCCTACCGGAGGACGCCATCGAGATCAGCTTTTCGGGCATCCGGGCGGGCGAGAAGCTCTACGAAGAGCTGTACTTCGACGAGGAAGAGACGTTGCCCACCAGGCACGGCAAAATTCGCGCAGCCTATCCCCGCCCGTACACCGCGGAGGAAATTCAGGCCGCCGTAGCCGAACTCGAACAGGTTGTCCACGCCCCCGACGCTGTGGTTCGGGCCAAGCTCCAGCAAGTCGTCTCGGAGTATGGTGAACCGACAGGGCGGAGCGAGGCGGGCGCGGCGCGGAATGAGGAAGTCTCACGCAAGACGAACGGAGCAGTTCAAGGGGCTGATGCCCCCCCTTTGGAGGTGCCGACAGCCCGCTTCCCCTCCTAACCCGCGATCTTCCACATCTCCTCGAATCGCTGGGGAGTTCCAGAGCAGCGGGGCTCGTCGGGCGTTTCTCTTCCACTGCCCGCCTGCGTCGAGAGGCCACGTCGGCAACTCGTGCCGGCGACGCGGCGGTGTCAGGTCTGGGCCGCCATGAGGGCATCAAATCGAACCGGTTCGGCACACTCGGCAACCCCCGGCTCGGACGGGGACGAGTCCGGTCTACAGAGGGGGCCGCGGGGGTGCGCCACGTCACTTCCCCGTCAGGCGTTTCCGAGCTATGTTTGACCGTATATCTCCATAGTCTGTCGATGGTTGCGGGGAATCTCGCACCCACGAGAACGGAGTGTGCGCATAGCGGCCAAAGTAGTCCCTCTGGGCCGCTCCTGTATAAACCTTAAGAAGGGTCGTCAAACGGGCCCTCTAACACAGCGCCCCCACACGACGGGTTTCCCAGAGCGTCGGGTACACCGACGCCGACGGCCCTGAGGGCCGCGCGGATCAGATGCCCGCGTCGTCACAAGCCGGGAATCGGAAGGAAGCGGACTGAGCATGAGTGCGAATGTTGCCGTGGTCGGTTGCGGACACTGGGGCAAGAACTTGGCCCGGGTCTTCTCGGAGCTGGGGGCGCTGGGCTGCATCTGCGACCGGGACGCGTCGCGCCGCCAGGCCGGCGAATACCAGGGCACGCCCCCGTTGCTCGCGGAGGAAATCGACGAGGTGCTTGGCAACGACGGCATCTCGGCGGTCGCGGTGGCCACGCCCGCCGCCACCCACTACGAGGTGGTAAAGAGCTGCCTGGAGGCGGGCAGGGACGTCTATGTCGAGAAGCCGCTGGCGCTGACGGCCGACGAGGGCCGCGAGCTGGTCGAGTTGGCCGAGGGGCGGTCGCGAGTCTTGATGGTCGGGCACATCCTGCTCTACCACCCGGCCGTGGTCCGGCTCCGCGAGCTGATCAAACAGGGGGCCTTGGGTCGGATTCTGTATTGCTACTCGAACCGGCTAAACATGGGCCTGATCCGCACCGAGGAGAACATCCTCTGGAGCTTTGCCCCGCACGACGTCTCGGTGATGTTGCACCTGCTGGGCGAGGAGCCGGAGCGCGTCGAGGCCGACGGGCAAAGCTACCTCACCCCCGGCGTAGTCGACGTGACGCTGAGCCGGCTGTGGTTCCGGAGCGGCGTGACCGGCCACATTTTCGTGAGCTGGCTCCATCCCTTTAAGGAGCAGCGCTTCGTCGTGGTCGGGTCGGAGAAGATGGCCGTGTTCGACGATCAGGCAGAGCAGAAGCTGCTGTTGTTCCCGCACCGGATCGACTGGGCTGGCCGGGCGCCCCGGGCCGTCAAGGCCGAGGCCAGTGAGGTTCCGATCGAGAAGGCGGAGCCGCTCAGGAACGAGTGCCGCCATTTCCTCGACTGCATTGCGTCGCGGAAGACCCCGCTGAGCGACGGGCACGAGGGGCTCCGGGTGCTTCGAGTGCTCGACGCCTGCCAGCGATCGCTCGAAGCCACGGTCCCGAGGCGGCCCTTCTCCGGCCGCAGCACGGCCGAAGAAAGGCATCCCGCCACGGACAACTATTTCGCCCACGAGACCGCCTGCATCGACGAGCCCTGCTCGATCGGCCGGGGAACCCGAATCTGGCACTTCTCACACGTCATGAAAGGCGCGCAGATCGGCGAGCATTGCACGATCGGGCAGAACGTGCTGGTCGGCTCCAAGGCCGTCGTCGGCAACCGGGTGAAGATCCAGAACAACGTCTCGGTTTACGACGGCGTGACGCTCGAAGATGGCGTGTTCTGCGGACCTTCGATGGTCTTTACCAACGTGATGAACCCCCGGGCGGAAATCGAGCGCAAGGACGAGTTCCGTCCGATCCTCGTTCGCCGGGGGGCCACCCTGGGGGCCAACTGCACGATCGTCTGCGGCCACACCATCGGGGAGTATGCCTTCGTCGCGGCCGGGGCCGTGGTGACTGACGACGTGCCCCCCTTCGCCCTGGTCGCCGGGGTCCCGGCCAAGACCATCGGCTGGATGAGCCGCGACGGCGAGCGGCTTCGCTTCGGCGAGGACGGCTTGGCGCAGTGCCCTCGGAGCGGGAAGATGTACCGCCTGGAAAACGACCGGGTCGAAGAGATCGACCCCACATCCGACAGAACCGCAACCAGCGGTCGCGCACCAATGTAAAGCCGCGGCCAGCGGTCTCGTCGCCTTGCCGCCCAAAACCGCGTTACGGAGAACGATTTGAGATGTCCGTGTCGACCGAAATCAACGTACCGCTGTTGGACCTGAAGGCCCAGTACGCGACCATCCGCGACGAGGTCATGGACGCGGTCCGCGAGGTCTTCGAGGGCCAGTGGTTCATCCTCGGTCCGAAGGTCAAAGAGTGCGAGGCCCGCATCGCCGAGTACTGCCGCTGCGAACACGCGGTAGGCGTCTCCTCGGGGACCGACGCCTTGCTGATCGCGCTGATGGCCGAAGAGATCGGCCCCGGCGACGAGGTGATCACCACGCCCTACACGTTCTTCGCCACGGCCGGCTGCATCGCTCGGCTCGGGGCCACGCCGGTGTTCGTCGATATCTGCCCGAAGACGTACAACATCGACACGAACCAAGTCGAGGCCCGCATCACCGACCGGACCCGGGCGATCATGCCGATCCACCTATTCGGCCAATGCGCGGCAATGGACCCGATCCTCGAAATCGCCGGAAAGCACGACCTGCTGGTGATCGAGGACGCGGCCCAGGCGATCGGGGCGGAGTACAAAGGCCGCCGGGCCGGCTCGATGGGCCACTACGGCTGCTTCAGCTTCTTCCCGTCGAAGAACCTCGGCGCCGCCGGCGACGGGGGCGTCGTGGTGACCAACGACCCCCGGCGTGCGGAGCGGCTCGAAATCCACCGCATGCACGGCTCGAAGCCCAAGTACTATCACTCGCTCGTCGGGGGCAACTTCCGCCTCGACGCCCTGCAGGCCGCCGTGGTGCTGGTAAAGCTCCCGTATCTCGACGGATGGTCGGCCGCCCGGCAGGCCAACGCCGAGACCTATCGCCGGCTGTTCGACGAGGCCGGACTGACCGGACAGGACGGCGTCGTGCTCCCCTACGTCGTGCCGGAGGGCCGGCACATCTACAACCAGTTTGTGATCCGCGTGCCACGCCGTGACGAGCTCCGCGAGCACCTTCGGCAGAACAACGTGGCGACGGAGATCTACTATCCGGTCGCCCTGCACCGCCAGGAGTGCTTCGAGTACCTCGGATACCGAGAAGGGGACTTCCCCGAGTCGGAGCGTGCCGCCCGGGAAACCTTGGCCCTGCCGATTTACCCGGAACTCAGTGAGGAGCAACAGCGGCACGTCGTCGCGAAGATCCGCGAGTTCCTGGCGGCATCGTAGCGGTCTGTTACTTGTTGTCCGTCTTTCCATCGTTCATGGCGGTCTTCTCCCCGGGGGGAAGGTCCGCTCGTTGGGCGCCCTTTACGTAGGTTAGGTATGAAGATCTCCGTTTCCAGGGCGGACCTGGAGCACTTCCGGCCCAGCACGCCGGCGCTGATCGGGTGGTTGGGGCTCCTTGCCGCGTTCCTCGTCGTCTACGGGTCCCCGCTGGTGGACCTCACCCGGCTGTGGTGGCGTGATCCGGATTACGGCCACGGCTTCTTCGTCAAACCGTTTGCGATCTTCCTGCTCTTGTATCGGCGGGAGCTGGCCACGCCGCTTCCCTCGCGGGGGAGCTGGTGGTGCGTGCCGTGTTTCCTGGTGGGAGCGTTGCTCTATTGGGCGTCCGAAGTGCTCATGTACGACACGGCGATCTACTATTCATTGATTCCGTGTGTCGCAGGAATTGTCCTGTTGGCGGGCGGCTGGCAGGCGATGCGCTGGGCCTGGCCCTCGGTCCTGTTCCTGGTCTTCATGCTGCCCTTGCCCGGCTCGGTGGCCGGAATGCTCCGGTTGCCGCTGCAGGTGTTCGCCACCAAGGCCAGCGTGTTCGTGATCCAGACGCTGGGGATACCGTCGATCAGCCACGGCAACGTCATCGAGTTGACCAACGGGCCGATCGGCGTCGTCGAGGCGTGCAGCGGATTGCGGATGTTGATGTTGTTCTTCGCGATTTGCGTAGGGGCGGTCTTCGTGCTCAAACGCCCGTTGTGGGAGAAAGCGATCATCGTGCTCAGTGCCGTTCCGATCGCCATTCTCTGCAACGTCACCCGCATCACGGTGACGGCCGTGCTGCACGAGTACGTCAGCAGCGAAGTCGCCGACGTGGTGTTCCACAATATGGCCGGTCTGCTCATGATGCCGCTGGCGCTGCTGCTCTTGTGGGGCGAGCTGGCCCTGCTGGCCAGGCTGTTCCCGGAGCCGGCCGATCAGGGCTCGCCGCGCCTCGGGGGATTGGGCCTGGAAACGATCGGCGGCGCCCAAATGGACCATGGAAACCCACATGCGAGGAGAAGCTCGTGAATCGGACGCTCGTTAGACTGCTGGTGGGTGCGGCCACACTGCTGTTGATCTACGGCACGACATACCTGCTTCGGGCGGGGATGCGGCCGCCCCGCGTCGAGTTCCCCGACCGGGACTTCACGGCCATGCCGCTGAGGTTCGGAGACTGGGAAGGCGAGTCCGTCAAGCTCGACGAGCGGACCTTTGCCAGGATCGGGGCCGACGTGGTCGTCGATCGGTGCTACCGCAAGCGCGGCGAAGAAATCCTTGCGCACCTGGCGGTCTTCTCCGACCCGCTCATAGGCGCGTATCACAGCCCGGTCAACTGTTACCGCGGTGCCGGGTGGCAACGGACCGATTCGCGGCGCGTCGACCTGCCCGTCTCCCCGGAGAGGACCATTCCCGTGAGCATCTCCACCTGGCAGCGTGAGAACGAGCAGATCATGGTGCTCTACTGGTTCCAGCTCGATGACTACATTATCTTCGGTCGGGGGGACATGCTGGGGGCCCGCTGGGCCTTGCGAGGGCGAGAGGTCTGGCCCCCGCTGATCAAAGTCCTCATGCAGACCCAGGCTTACGACGCCTTGGCCGCCGAGAGAAGGCTCCTCGATCTCGCGGGGCAGATGCACGCCTGGGTCAACGAGGGCGAATAGCCCGGCTCGCCGGGCGAGGCGGAACGCGGCGTCGCGTCACGCCTCAAAGGGCCGGGGAGGATTCGGCACGGCCGAACGGCCATCGCGACCAGGCGGCGATCCGTTCTGGCCGTCGGGTTCCGGTCGCAATCGGGCGCAGCGTCGCCGGACAAGTGGTTTAAATGGGTATAATCGCACCACAATCTTACAACACGGAGAACGGTGATTTCCATGTCGCGCGGAGCAGCACATGATCGAGTCCCGCTCCGCCAAGACGATTGTTCTCGCATCGGGACAAGCACTCGGCACACTCGTGCTGCTGGTGATTGCGGCGGTGTTGGCACGGCTCCTGGACAAGGTGGACTACGCCACCTTCCGGCAGACGTTGCTGGTCTACACGTTCGCGGCGCCGTTTGCGGTGCTGGGGCTCGATCGGGCCCTGTATTACTTCTTGCCCGCCGAAGAGGTCAGACCCCGCGGCGTGTTGGCCGAAAACCTGCTGTTGCTTGCTACCGGGGGTCTCGTGCTTGGTGGGCTCTTCGCACTCGGTGGCAACCGTCTGCTTGCCCGATGGTTCAACAACCCCGGGCTTGCGGGAACGATCCTGATCCTGGCGCCGTATCCGCTCCTGATGCTGCCGGCCAAGTCGCTCAGCGCTTGCCTGATGGCTCGGGGCCGCTCGGTTCAGGTGGCGGGGTTCAACGTCGTCAGCCGGCTGGCCATGCTGGTTGCGGTTGTCATTCCTTGCCTCCTCTGGCCACGCCCGGAGACGGCGGTCGCGGCGCTGGTAATCGCAGGAGCGGTGACCACCTCGGCGGCGTTATGCTTGATGTTCCGCGCTTGTCCGGGCAATGCGCGGCCGACACTTCGGGGAATGGGCAGCCAGTTGCGATTCGGCGTTCCGCTGGGGCTTTCCGTGATCGCCGACTTGATCGCGGTCAACGTCGACAAGATTATCGTCTCGGCGGTGTGTCTGCCCGGGGTGTTCGCCGTCTACGTCAACGGCGCCATCGACCTCCCATTGGTCGGCATTGCCGTGGGGGCTGCGGTTTCCGTCCTGATGGTCGACTGCACCAAGCTGCACAAGGACGGCCGTTTGACGGAAATGCTCGCTCTGGCGCACCGCGCGTGGACGAAGTGCGCCGCGATCATTTTCCCGTTGACGGCTTTCGCATTCGTCTTTGCGCCGGAAGTGATGCGCCTGCTGTACGGCGACGACTACGGGGAAAGCGCCGTCCCGTTCCGTATCTATCTTCTTCGTTTTCCCGTGCGCATCTCCCTATACCATGCCATCTTCATTAGCGCGAACAGGGGCCGCCAACTGCTCGGGCTGTCGTCGGCCATGGCGGCGATGGGGACGGTTTTGGCGTGGCTCGGCGCGAGCTACTACGGCATCGTCGGAGCCGCCGCCGCCAACGCACTGGTCGTCTACATCGTGGCTGTACCCTACTTGCTTGTAAGCTTCAGTCAGATTTTCAAGTGCGGTTTGCGGGACGTGCTTCCCTGGCAAGGTCTGGGAAAGGTCGCGCTGGCCACCGCGATCCCCACCGCCGGCGCGGCCGCGGTACGGATGACCTGGGACGTTCCCGACCTCGTTTCCTTGCTCGTCGGCGGCACGGTATGGGGACTTCTCGCCGCCCCAGTGTTTGCGCGGCTTAGGCTTTTTGACGCACGTCCGATGCTCCGAAAGCTGGGGGCGGCGGTTCTGCGGCTCCTGGGGGGGCAGCCATCACGCTAGCTCGATACCGACGCTATGAATCAGAAACAGCTCTTTGACACTATGGGAGACTTCTCGCTCCCGCCGGCCGATGCGGCAACGGTCTTTGCCGTCGCCTGCAGCGTGCTGGTGTTCGCGGTCTTGTCGGCCATCGCCGTCAGAAGGGTGCACTGGTATCTGCGGCCCTCTCTGCTCATTTTCGGCGCTTACGCGCTGCGCGTGCAGTGGCCCAGCATCTTCTATCTGCGTAAGGTGGCCGAGACGGCGCCCACGCCCTGGCACTACACATTCATAATCCACGGATTCGCGCTGCTGTACCTGGTCGTTGCGATTCCCCTGCTCATGGCGGGCGACCGGCGCATGCGGGCCACGTGGGCGAGGATGCGGCGTCAGATCGAATCCAAGCAGGTTTGGCCCGGCCACCTGACCGCCATCCTGCTCACCGTGACCCTGCTCACGATGCTCTGGTACTTCCTAACGATACCGTTCACGGAGACGGGCCTGTATTACCTCTTTACGAGCCCGACGGAGTTGACGGCGGCGCGGGAAGCGAGCTGGAAGCTCCTGCCGAGCGAAACACTGATCTACCTGTACAGTTGGAACTACAACACGTTCGCACCAATGCTGCTCGCGGGGGCAACGGTCATGCTCTTGCAGCGAGGGCGGCTCGACTATCTGTTGTTCGGTTCGCTGGCGGCGCTTTCCACGTTCCTCTCCGCAAACCGGGGCGGTGTTGCGCAGGCGGTGCTGGTCGTGCTGGTCACCTATTTCCTTCTGCGGGCGAAGCGGATCCGTATGCTCCGTACGGCCTTGTACATCGCGCTCTGCGGCGCGCTAGTCAGCTTGGGACCCGCCTATATCTCGTTGAAACGGGAGGGACGTGAGTTGACGCCGGCCGCCTATGCCGAGCGCATCAACAGCATCCTGTTCGGCAGGAGCATCCTGGGGCCCGCCCACACGGTCAAGATGTACGTCTATCACACGCAGGTGAGCGAGTATCGAGGCCTGGCCGGAATTCGGCCTCTCGCCATCTTGGCCGGTACCCCCTACGAAAACGTGAGCAACGAGATCGGGCGGCAGTACGTCTCCGGCGGCGGGCCGACGACGATCTGCAACACGAACTTCGTGGGGGCGTACTACATCTTGTTCGGTTTGTTCACGGTACCGCTCTGCGTGGCCGGCGTGTTACTCTTCGACCTCTTTGCACTCGTGTTCCGCATACAGAACCTTACCGTGCTGCCGTTCTTCGTCTTGTTCATCCTCAAGGCACTCCTGCTCTCCGAAGGGGTGTTTACCACGGGGCTTATAACCGGCGGCCTGTGGCTCATTCCTCTTCTCGCTTTGGTGGCGCGGCAACGCGAGAAAACGACGTCTGGGGAGGTTTTCCGCGCCGGCCCAAGGCCGCGAGCGATTCCCGGCACGTCCGAGCCTCGGCAAACGACTTGACGTGGCGGTTACCATCGGCTTTACCGAGCAGCAGAGTTCCGAACAGCTTCTGACGCTATGGGGCCGTCTGGACGCGCGCAATCGCGAACTGGGTTACGCGCGGTACGACTTCGGGGACGTGCAAAGCCATCCCGTCGTGCGCAGACTCGCCGCCGGCAAGGCAGGACGCCTGCTGTTGAAGCCCCTCCAGGCATTGGAACTCGCCTCGCCCAAGCTGTGGCGGCGGGTACTCGGCATTCCCAAGCAGGTGGTGCCAAGCCTGTTCTATCACCTGGGCATGACCTACACTGTGCGGGGGCGGTTGTCCGCGCCTCCGGACAACATCGCGCAGTCCGTGGAAGAAGTATGCCGCCGAGCGCTGGAGTTGCGCCTCGATGCCGAGCATGTCTGTTGGCGACACCCCTACATGCACCACGCCGGAACGTGGCGCGGGGGTTTGGATCCGGGGGTGCCGCCTTCCTGCGGACACCACACGGCCCGGGTGGGGCTGATGCTCCTCTATGCGGGAGAGACCCTCGGTCAGCCCGACCTGACGCACGCCGGGATTAGCGCCGCCAGGGCGCTGCTGGCGTACCATCGGTGGAACACGTGCTCCGACGGCTCTTGCACCGTGAGCTACTACCCCGATACACGTGACGAGGTGATCAATACCGGCGCCGACGCGGCGGTCCTCCTGGCGGCGGTTCCCGGCGCGGAGCGGACCCCCGCCATGCAGACATCGCTCGAAGGCCTGACGCGGATGATCGTCTCAGAGCAGCTCCCCGACGGATCATGGTACTACTGCACGCGCCGGCATTACGAGAACCTTGGAGGCGCCCGGATCATCGACAACCACCACACGGCAATGAATCTCGGGGCCCTGACGCGGCTGGTGGGATCGGGGGCACTGCCGCCGTCCCTGGCCGAGGCGGCGCGGAAAGCCCTGGACCTGGGGGTGGAGTTCTACCTGGAAAACCTCTTCCGACCCGACGGCCGCGGACGGCACATGATCGGCCGGAGGCGACCGTGCGGGGTCGTCGGCTATTCGGAAGGAGTCTCGGCGCTGTCGGCGTACCTTGACGGCGCCGGCGGTCGTTCCCGTGCCGCGGCGGCCAAAGCGGGAAAAATGGCCCCCCGGCTGCTCGCCAACGCCATAGACCGTTTCGTCGACCGGAAGACGGGTGACGTCGCCTGCTACCGGTTCTTCGGCCGGCCCTATCACATCCAATCGGCGCGCTGGGGATCGGCGCCCCTCATGCAAGCGATTACGGACTATGTCGCGTGCCGCGAGACGACGCGGAGTTGACCGGGGCCGCGCGAACCACCCGCCGCGATGCAGTGAAGAATCGCCAGAGAATGACTTCCGGACCTCGATTGCGAGTTTGTCACCTGACCTCTGCGCACTCCGCGTTGGATCCGCGGATCTTCCATAAGGAATGCCGCACGCTTGCCAGGGCGGGTTACGACGTCGTGCTGGTCGGCCGGCACGACGGACCAGCGGACCTTGACGGCGTCCGGCTGCGTCCCATCCCGGCGACGCAGCGAGGGCTGAAAGGGCGGCTGGTGTGCATGCTCCGCGTCTACCGGGCGGCGCTTCGGGAACGGGCCGACGTGTATCACCTGCACGACCCGGAGCTGATACCCGTCGGCCTGCTGTTGAAGCTCCGAACGGGGGCTCGCATCGTCTACGACATGCACGAGTACTTTTCCGAGGTGATTCCCGCCCGAAGTGGAAGGACGGTGGGCCGGAGGTTGCGACGGGCGTTCTGGCACATGCTGCTGGAACGCGTGCCGATTCGGTTCTTTGACCTGACGGTCTTTCCGACCGTCTCGCTGGCCGGGGAGTTCGGCAGGCTGCCCCGGAGCGTCGTGCTGCAGAATCTCCCGCTGGTCGACGCCGGCGAGTGTGGCGAGCAGCGACGGGACGCGGATCACAAGGAGTACGACGTCGTGTTTGTGGGGGCGATCTCCGAGCCGCGGCTGCGATTCACACTCTCCGTGGCCGAGAGGCTGGCCGCCCGCCGCCCCGGATTCCGGTGGTTGTTCGTGGGATTGCGCGAGAGCATGAAACGGTGGATTGTCGACAACTACGACGGTTCGTTTGTCCGGCGTCATCTAGTCCTGGTCGAGCGAGTGCCGCACGAAACGGTTCTCAGCTACTTGGCCCGGTCGCGCGTCGGCTTCAACTACCACCCGCTCGAGAAGCGTTTCCTGGTAGCCATTCCGATGAAGGTGTTCGAGTACATGCTCTTCAGCGTGCCGGCCGTGACGACGGCTCTGCCGGAGCTGAAGCGTTTGTTGAAGGACGGTGAGGAAGCGGTCCTCGTCGAGTCGGACGATCCGGCGGACTATGCCGACGCGGTGTCGCGTCTGCTGTCGGACGCGGCGGCCGCCCGTTCCATCGGCGCCGCGGGCGAGGCCCTGATCCGCACCCGGCTGAACTGGGAACATTCGGAGGCCGGCAAGATGTTGGATGCCTACGAGCAGCTCCGGCCGAAGAACCGTCATGCCTAGGAGGCTGATCGTCAATGCCGACGGGTTCGGGTTCGCGCCCGGCGTGAATCGCGGGATTCGCGACGCGATTTCCGGCGGGGTGGTGACGAGCGTGAGCTGCAACGCCAATTTCCCTTACATCGAGGAGCTTCCGGCGCTCGTCGAGCGGTTTCCGGAGGTCAGCGTGGGGATCCACCTGAATCTCAGCGTGGGCAAACCCATCTCGCCCTGCTCCGAGATTTCCAGCCTCGTCGACGCCGGCGGCGAGTTCTGGCGCGATCGCTTCGTGAAGCGGCTGATGACGGGAAGGATCTCTCGCAAACACATGGTTGCGGAGTTGGACGCCCAGGTCCGGCGGATGCACGAGTTGGGGGTGCGGCCGACGCACTGGGACGGCCACCAGAATAAGCACCTCTATCCCCCGTATTTCTTCGCGGCCATGAAGGTGGCCCGACGGCACGGCATCCGGTGCCTGCGAAGCCATCGCCGTTACCTGCTGGTGCGCGACGCCTCGCGCCGCTGGAAGCTGCTCTGCCGATACTACGCCCGCCACCCGGTTCGGATGGCAACGCACCTCGGCGGTCGTCTGGCGACGGCCCTGGCGCGGCGGCGGGGCTTCAAGGCGGCCGACCGGCTGATCACGCCGGCCTACGCCGACGGCTCGATGAAGTACCACGCCGACACCTGGACCGCAGTGATGCAACTGCTGCCTCCCGGCGTGAATGAGATCTATTGTCACCCCGGCTACCCCGACGACGTGTTGCGGGCGCACGCGAAGTACGTCGACGAGCGGCAACGCGAGGTCGAAGTGCTGACGTCACCCGAGATCGCAGGCGCCGTGCGCGACAACGGCGTCGAGCTGATTTCCTTTCACGATCTGTAGGGCCGACGGCCCGAGAGGCGCATGTGGAAGAGCCGAACGGGAAGAAGCCCACGCTTCACCTCAACTTCGTCGGAGACGTTATGCTCGCGCGGGGACTGACCGAGCGGGCCGCGGCGGGCCGACCGTCGATTCTCTCCTCCGAGGTGGAAAAGTTGTTGAAGGACGCCGACCTGCGTTTCGGCAATCTGGAAAGCCCGCTGGCGGCAATCGCCTCGCCGACGCGGCCGCGGGCGTTCAGGGCCCCAATCACCGGGGCCAATTTCCTCACTCACTTCGACGTGCTCTCGCTGGCCAACAACCACGTGTTCGATTGCGGTGACGACGGAATCGCCGAAACCCTGGGGGCGTTGGCGTCCCAAGGCATCCGGCAGGTGGGTGTGTCCGAAGACCCCGACCGCGCCTACGAGCCGCTCCTGCTGGCGACTTCGGCCGCGACGCTGGCCGTCTTCGGCTGCACCAGCCGGCGCAATCTGCGGGTCCCGCCGGGGTCCCGATTCACCGTCCCCCTTGCCGAAGACCGGCGGCTCGACGACGCGATCCGCCGCGCCGCCGGCTCGGCGGGCTTTGTCGTCGTGCTGTTTCACGGGGGCACGGAGTACGTCCCGTATCCTCCGCCATCGGTGCGAGCGCGGCTCAGACAACTCAGCGGCCTCGGTGCCAACCTGATCGTGACACACCACCCCCATGTGCTGGGTGGCTATGAAACGGTCGGCGAGAACGTTCTGATCTGGTACAGCCTCGGCGACTTCGTCTTCGACAGCCGTGTTCCGCGGAGGCGTCGCAGCGGGATTCTAAGCGTCGAGGTGAATCCACCGGAGATCCGCAGCTTCCGCCTGGTGCCCACCTGTGCCGCAGACGACGCCACCGTGCTGCCTGCCGATCCCGGCACGTCGCGCAAGATCGAAGCAGGCGTCGATCGGGTGTCGAGAAGCCTGTCGTCGCGGTGGTACAGGCGCGGCTATCCTTTCCGCTACGTGTCCGCCGTGACGGCGTCCCAATTCGAACGGCTTGTTTGCACCTACCGGGAGCGGGGACCGCGGGCCGCGCTGGCCTTCGTACTCCGCAGGTTCTTGCTGGCGTGGCGGGGAGCGTGGAACCTGCTCCGGGGGGGCCGAAGATGAAGCGTCTCGGACGATGGTTTCGGGAGGCGTATTACCGCGTTCCCGCCCCGTTCCGCGGATTGGCCGTCAACGCCTACGGGTACGTGCTGCGGGGGCGCCGCTTCGGCGGTCGCTTCCGGGAGCTGCTGAGATGGCTCAACGAGACGCAGCACTGGGACCCGGATGCCCTGGCAGCTTGGCAGATGGGGCAACTGCGTCGGCTGCTCCGCGAGGTGTCGGCTCACGTCCCGTACTACCGGGACTACTTTCGGGAACACCGCTTGAGTGCGGACGATTTCCGCACACCCGAGGACCTCGAGGCGCTGCCCGTCCTCACCAAGGACGACCTCCGTCGGAACTACCGTCGCCTGTTGCACGAGCGGCTTCGCGCCAAGAGGGCCCAGCGGCACTCCACCAGCGGGACGACCGGGCAGCGTCTGGACTTTTATCGTCCCCGGGTGGCATACAACCTCCTTTCCGCCATGGCGTGGCGGCAGTACGCCTGGGCACAGGTGCCGTTGGGCAGCAAGCGGGCAACCATCGGTGGCCGTTGGTTCACGCAACGACCGCCCTACTGGGTCGTCAACCGCGCGGAACGCCAGCTCCTGCTCTCCGTCCATCACCTCGACGAGGCGACGGTTGACCGCTACCTCGACAGGCTCGACGATTTCGCCCCAGTGTTCGTTCAGGGGCATCCGAGCGGGCTGCACTTCCTCGCCAGTCGGATCCTGGCGCGAGGACGCGGACTCGCGACCCGACTGAGGGCCGTATGCTGCACGGGAGAGACCTTGGAGGAGACTGAGCGGGCGGAGATCGGAGAAGCTTTCGGGGCCCCGGTGTTCGAGAGCTACGGCACGGGCGAGGCCGTCGTCGCTGCACAGGAGTGCGAGCACCACAGCGGGTTCCACGAGGTCTCGGAACTCGGCATCATGGAGTTCGATCGCGAGGAAACGACCGGACTGCACTACGTCGTGGGGACTTCGTTGTGGAACGACGTCATGCCTTTCATCCGTTACCGCATCGAAGATCTTGTCGAGCTGGAGCCGGCCGGCCCTTGCCCTTGCGGCAGGGGCCTGCCGCTTAAGATCAAGCGGATCGTCGGCCGTTCTGACGAGGTCATCTATGCGGCGGACGGGCGGCGCGTTCTGCCGGTGACGATCAGGACTTCGATCAAGCCCCATTTGGCGGCTTTCGAGAACTACCAGGTCCGGCAAACAAGCCAAGAAGAGTACTCGGTGCTCCTGGTCGGCGATCCCGACCGGAGTCGGCAAGCGCGCATCGCACGCGCACTTCAGTCCGTCCTGGGCCCGTCGGCCAAGCTTCGCCTGGTGAACGCCGATTCGATTGCCAACCACGGCGGCAAGATCCGAAACGTGCTGAACCTCTGGAAGCAAGCCCGGCCGGCCGGAGACCGCATCGGGTCACCGTGAATATCCTGGTCATCAACCATTACGCCGGCTCCCATACCCACGGCATGGACCTCCGTCCCTTTTGCCTGAGTCGGCACTGGTGCAATCTGGGCCACGACGTCACGGTCGTCGCCGCGTCCTATTCGCACTTGCGCGTGCGGCAACCTTGTCTCGAAACCGGCACGTCCGAGGAGCGGATCGAGGGCATCCGTTACGTATGGCTCAAGGCGCCCCGCTACCGCGGCAACGGCCCCGGACGGGTGTGGAACCTGTTCGCCTTTCTGCGTCGGTTGCGGCGTTCCCGAAAGCAGATCCTGCGCAATTGGCGCCCTGACGTGGTCATCGCCGCGTCGACCTATCTGTTGGACGTCTACCCGGCCCGCCGCATCGCCCGAGACTCCAAAGCGGCGCTGATCCTCGAAGTCCGCGACCTGTGGCCGATGACGCCCATCGAGATCGGCGGGATGTCGAAATGGCACCCCTTCATGCTCCTGTTGCAGCGGGCTGAGAAATACGCCTACCGAACGGCCGACCGCGTCGTCTCGACGCTGCCCGAGGCCAACCGGCACATGCAGCGTCTGGGGATGGCGCCCGAAAAGTTCGCCTTCGTGCCCAATGGGATCGACGTGGAGGCGTGGGAAGCCCGGCAGGAGCCTCTGCCGGGGGAACATGCCCGCACGCTCCGTGCGCTGAGGCGGCAAGGGCGGTTCATCTTGGGTTATGCCGGGGCCCACGGCGTGTCCAACGCGCTGGGCACGCTGGTCGAAGCCGCCCGACTCCTGCAGCCCCGTCCCGTGTCGGTGGCTCTCGTGGGGCAAGGCCCGGAGAAACCCGCGCTTATGGAGCAGGCGCGAGGTCTGGACCCGTCGAGCATTGTGTTTCTGCCGGCGGTTGGCCGGGCCGCGGTGCCTGCTTTCCTTGCAGCGGCCGACGCCGCGTACCTGGGATGGAAGCGCCGACCGATCTACCAGTACGGCATCAGCCCCACCAAGTTGCTGGACTACATGATGGCCGGGAAGCCCGTGGTTCACTCCGTCGAGGCGGGCAACGACCCGGTTGCCGAGGCCGGGTGCGGCTTGTCGTGCGCCGCCGAGGACCCCCAGGCCGTCGCCGGCGCTGTGGTGACGCTGATGTCGATGACGCCGCAGGACAGGGCCGAGCTGGGCAGGCGCGGGCAGGACTACGTCCGCAGCCGCCACGATTACGCCCTGCTGGCCCGCAATTACCTCGACGTGATGGGAGAAGCGACTACTTCCGGAACTCGAAGCACGGTGGCGTGTACCTGAGCGGGGACCGTCGCCTCCCGTCCCCGGCCTGAGACGCGCCGGAGCACTTACGTGTCGGCACTCGTCAAGCTTTACTACAAGATTCGCCGCAAGCCGGCGCCGCCCTTTGCCGAGCATCCGCTGTGGCTGTTGCTCTGGAAGCCGGTCCGCAAGTTCCTCAACGTCGTGGTGATCCCCTCCGTACCCTACAACTGCGTGCGGATCGGGTTGTATCGGTTGATCGGCTTTCGCATCGGGCGGCACGTGTTCATCGGCATGCGCTGCTATCTCGACGACATGGATCCCGGCAAGACGGTCATCGAAGACAACGTCACGGTTTCTTACGGCTGCTTCTTCGCCATCCATGGAATCCACCAGGAGCACACTTCGATCGTGATCCGCGAAGGGGCGTATATCGGCATGCGCGCCAATATCCTCTCCGGCAAGACGGGAATCACCGTGGGGCGAGGCTCGATCATCGGCGCCGGGGCGCTGGTGCGAGAGTCTACGCCGGACTTCTCCACCTGCGTGGGCGTGCCGGCACGCGTCATCAAAATCGGCTCCGAGGAGGACCAAGAACCGCAATGACCGACGTCTTGGCGGAAGACACTCGGGCCCCGTCGCGCGGGGCGGCAGACGGGTTTGCCGCCCAAATCGAAGCCTTCTTCGGCCAGGGGCGGTGCTTCCTCCTGGCCAAGGGCCGGGTCGGCCTGTACGCCGGCCTGCGGGCGATGAACCTCCCTCGGGACGCGGGCGTGGTCATGCCCGGCTACACCTGCATGGTGGTCCCTTCCGCCGTGCAGCTCGCCGGGCTCAAGCCGGTCTACGTCGACATTCACCCGGAGACCTACAACCTCGACCCCGCACTGCTCGACGCCGAGCGCCACGACGACGTTGCCGCGATCATCGTGCAGCACACCTACGGGATCCCTTGCGAGATGGAGCCCATCGAGAGCTGGGCCCAAGCCCGCGGTGTGCCCATCATCGAGGACTGCTGCCACACGTTCGGCGTTCGGTACGGCGGGCGGCTGTGCGGCACCCTGGGGGCTTTCTCCTTCATGTCGGGACAATGGAACAAGCCGTTCTCG
>Ga0180437_10002205_pt1 | contig 31654 bp, 31 predicted proteins | sample SS_ome_4_FD_132410 | JGI IMG/M metagenome (GOLD analysis project Ga0180437, IMG submission 132410) | Hypersaline lake sediment archaeal communities from the Salton Sea, California, USA - SS_3_D_1 metaG | ecosystem: Environmental > Aquatic > Non-marine Saline and Alkaline > Hypersaline >... | reverse complement strand
GTGTCGGACGCCGCCGCCGGGGCGGTCGCGGACGCCCTGGTGGGCCTTGTGGAGTCCGGGGGCGCGGACGCGGCGATCTCGGCGGCAACGAAGACCGCCACGAAGGCGGCCCGGTCGAACCCAAGCAACCTGCCCCCGAAGCTCGCCCGGAAGTAGCCCCGCGCGCTAAGATGGGCGCGTCTCGGAGCTACCATGAGCCTCGCATCCATCCGTTCCGCCGTCTCGTCCGCCTCCACCGAGACGGGCGAGAAGACCGCCGTGTCGAAGATCCTGGGGTCGGCGGGCTACCGCAAACAGCCCCGCGTCCAGACCCACCGGAACGGGCGCAACGTCGTCCGGTCCTACCTGTGGCGGGACACCCCGTTCGGGCACATCGTGCTCGTCGCCGGCCCGTCGGTCGAGGGCGCGGTCCACAAGGTCGAGCCCGTGACGGGCGACGTGGATGCCGAGGACGTGGACTGCTACGTCCCCGCGCAGGGCCGCACGCCGGCCTACGTCGCATGGAAGCGCGGCCGAGGCCCGCAGGCCCGGCGGAACACCGAGCGGCGGGACTACGAGGCGCAGACGGCCGCCAGCGTCTACGGCGTCCGCCCGATGCCGGGGGGCTACGGGTCGCGGCCCCCGGGCTACCCGCACGCCAGCCGGCGCAACCCGTTCGATTTCCAGGCGTTCAAGGCGGCGACCGAGGCCGAGTTCGCGGCGGGCACGCCGGGGCGCGTCTCGTCCTACGTCGAGGAGACGGCGCGGCCCCTGTCCGAGCACGACGAGGGTTGCCCGTCCGCCAGCCGCGCGCCGGTCTACGGGGTGCTCTACGACGCCAACGGGCGCAAGTACCGCGTGCTCTACCGGGCCGTGCAGACGCGCCTCGACGGCGCGGGTCCGTTGCTCCCGTCGAACACGCCGAGCTTCGCGGAGTCCTCCGGCTACCCGGTCGAGTTCCAGGCGCGGTCCCTGTCCCGCCCGGGTGAGCAGGCGAAGATCCGCAAGATCGCGCAGACCCTCGACCCCGACCGGCTCCTCCTCCCGCACGCGGACCCGACGTTCGGTGCTCCGGTCGTGTGGGAGGGCAACGGCGAGCGGGGCACCCGCCAGGGCACCTACTACGTCCTCGGCGGCAACAGCCGCACGATCGCGCTCATGCTCGCCCCGGAGGACCGCTACCGGGCCTACGAGGCGCAGGCGGCGACCCTGTGGCCCGACGTGTGGCCGGACGAGCCCGCCCCGGAGGGCTACCGCACGGTCATCGTGCGGCAGGCGTTCCCCGACGACTGCCCGACGATGCGGGACGCGAAGGCGCTCAACGCGGCGTGTCAGATGCCGTTCTCGCGGGCGCAGGCCCTCGCAGGCGCGACCCAGCGGAGCATGGCCGGCGAGGAGGATCCGCTGGGCGAGGCGCTGTCCCTGGTGCGCGGCCTCGGCATCCCGCAGGACCGGCTGGCCGCCGCCCTGGGGTCGGTGGACTGGCGCACGATCATCGACCGGACCAACGTGGGAGACTTCCGCGAGAAGCACGGTTCGCTGGTCAACATGCTGCGCGAGGTCATGGGGGCAGAGCGGTACAACACCGCGATTGCGGGCGTGCCCGAGATCGCGGCCAAGACCGTGAACGCGCTCCTGATCGGATTCCTCCCGCGTTCCATCATCGAGCAGGGGTTCGGCAACGACCGCGAGGAGCGGGCGATGCTCGCGGCGCTCCCGATGCTGGTGTCGCTGGCGACGGGCGTGGAGCGCGGCGTCGTCCCCGCGTCCTGGGCGCTCCTCCCGCACATCGAGGACGCGCGGGCGTTCGCGGACAAGTTCCGAGGCAAGCCCTACGGGCAGATCGCGAGCGCGGTGCAGGCGGCGTTCCGCCAGCAGTCCCTCGCCCTGTTCGGCGGCGGCGGGCAGAAGGTCGAGGCGTTGCTGAAGGGCATGGACCCGCTGGCGATGCTCCTCGGCATGGTGTTCGTGCGCGCGGAGCGGCTGCGCGATCCCCTCTACGCCATCGAGGACACCCTTCAGCCCTACGTCGAGGAGGCGTTCGCCGTCGAGGACAAGTACGACACCGGCAAGCCGAGCAGCCAGAGCGGCCTGTTCGGGTCGGGCGTCGGCGCGAAGCCGAAGCTGCCCGCCGGGCTCGCCGTGAAGACGCTGGGCGACCTCGTGGCCGACAAGGTGCCGGCGCAGGCCCGCGCCGCGTGGCAGGCGGTGGTCGAGGTGCTGGTCGAGCAGTCGGAGGCGGCCCCCGCGCCGGAGCGGGTTGTCCCCGAGGTCACGACGCCGGCCTCGGTTCTCGACCTTGCCGTGAAACACGCCCTGGGTCCAGGCGATACGACCTTCAAGTGGCCCGAGCTGGTGTCCGACTTGGAGGGAGTCGGTACTGAAAAGGAACGGGCCGAGCACATCGCTACGGCGGTGATGGAGATCGCAGACGAGCCCTCCGCTACGGGTGGGATTCGGCATCCATCCGTCATCGAGACGGAGGTTCGGGGCCTGTTTCCCGCCATTCTCACCGATCGACTGCCGGCCCCCGAGCCCGACCTGTTCGGCGGCCCCCCGGTCCCCGCCCCGGCCGCCGCTCCGGCGCTGGAGACGACGTGGCAGGAGATCGCGGGGCTCCAGCGGGAAGGCGTGCCTCTCCGCATCGTGGATCGCGGTGAGGAGAACGTCTACATAGACATGCGGGGTGACCGACTGGTCATCAAGGTGCCCGACCCCACCACGTTCGACCTGTCCGACCCGGGCGCGCAGTTCCGCGAGCCGGAGCCGACGATCGTGGAGCCTTCGGGCCACCTTTCGGACGAGGCACGCGCCGCCAAGGTCATCTACGACGCGCTGTACGGCGACGACTACCGCGCCCGCGACAGCTACAAGCCCGGCGGCAAGCTCGCGGGAGGGGCCAAGCGGAAGCTCACCAACCTCGCCAAGAAGGCGATGCCCGACGACGAGAAGCTGCTGATGTACCTCGACGTGATCGCGATGCGCGAGGACTACGACAAGCCGAGGGAGATCCTGAGCCGCCGTGAGAGCGCCGCGAGCCAGTGGCCGGAGCCGATGAACCGGACGGTGCGGCCCGCCTACCACGCGATCCTCCGCTCCATCGACGCCGAGCACCAGCAGACGCCGAGGAGCATCACGTCCGGCGAGGTCACGAAGCTCACGCACAAGCGGGGTGGCGTGCCCGGCTCGCTCATGTTGGGGTACTTCGGGGAGTTGAAGGACGCGGGCGTGATCTCGGAGTCCGCCTACGACGAGGTGTGGAACGCCGTCGAGGCCGACGACGGGCAGACGGTCAACGCTCACCGCCCCCTCGGCAGCTTCACCGACGCCCCCGCCCCGGCCTCGGCTCCCGCCGGCCCGGACCTGTCCCCGATCCCCTACGCGGCGAACATGCCCCCGGGCCTCGTCCAGCCGGCGCAGATCGACCCGGACACCTACTACATGCTGTGGGAGCAGTCCCCGAGCGGCGGGTGGGTGCAGGAGCGGTCCTACAAGGGCCAGTACGTCCTCGACGCCCTCCTCGACGGGCTCCGCACGAAGGCGCAGACCAGCCGGCCCATGATCGTGATGGCGCAGGGCGACGTGCCGGAGCCCGTGCGCGCCGCCGCTCCCGCCGCCCGCACGGACGACGACGCCGATGGGTTCGTCGCCCGGGGCTGGCCGATGGGCTGGGACGGCTCGACCAAGCACGCCCGCCGCCTGTTGATCAGCCGCGTGACGCACCCCTCCGACCTCAACGAGTCGCGCCTGGAGGACGCGATGATGAACGTGTCGCCGGAGGGGCGGCAGGCGATCGTCAACTACCTCGACGGCATCGCGGGCGAGGGGGCCGTGACGCCCGCGCTGGTGACGCTCGCCCAGCGAGTCGCGGCCGACTTCGACGCAGAGGACGCGGAATACGAGGTGCCCGCCGCTCCCGTGCGCGAGTCGGTGAGTGTCCCGTTGAAGCGGGACGAGCTTCGCCTGACCGCGAAGGGGGCGGTGCTCGCCCGAGCGACCCGCAACGTCTACCGCTCCGAGGGGGATCAGTCCTCTTTCGACGGGTGGTGGTTGGGTATGTGGCCCGATCTTGTGGACGCATCCCGCGCGTCCATCCAGAGTCCGAGCGTCCGCTACTACCAGGGAGTCGCCACGTTCGCCCCGTTCAGCCCCGCGTGGGGCGGCGTCTCCTCCGCTGCCTACGAGCACACGATCCAAGTGTCAAGTCGCGGCATCGAGGGCATGAGCGATTCGACCAAGGCGGCCCTCGTCCGCACGGGGCTGTTCACCCGAGACGCGGCCGAGGGGTGGACCGTCGAGGAAGCCTACGCGGACGCTTCCCTGGACGCGCCCGAGTGGGACGTGGGGGGGATGGTCCGGTCAGTCGATTACCTCCTCTACAAGTGGGAGATCCGATCCGCCATCCCGATCGATCGGTGGGCTGCTCGCTCCGGCCCGGCCGGGACCGCCCTGGACACGTTCGTCCGGCTCCCTGACGTGACCCGTCAGGGGTGGCTCGTCTACTCCGCGCCGGACACGCGCCCGGAGCTTCTGGACTACAAGTACGTCAACGAGGAGCGCCGTTGGGGAGTCAACGGCGGCCTCTCCAACCTGCGGGACTTCCTCGCTCCGGCGAACGCGACCGTCTACGACGCCGAGCCGTTCACCTACCGAGCGGTCAAGTGGGACGACGTGAGCCAGGATCCGAAGATCGCGATCCGGGCGATGCTCCGGGCGATCTACCCGACGCAGAAGATCAAGCTGAAGGTCAGCGGGTGGACGGCTCGACGCAAGGACATTCACAGCAGCGTCACCGTCGAGTTCACTGGCAGGTACTCCCGGGCCGAAGGCGAGGATCTGTTGCCCGCGACCCCGGCGTTCGCCTGCCTCGCCCTCACGGCCGGCAGTCGATCCGACGGGGTGACGCTCTACGACGTGCGCGTCCCTCTCTGGCTCGTGTCCGACGTGTCGGCGGCGTTCCGCGAGAACACCACGAAGCACGCCCGCTACTCCGGATACGAGATCCAGTGGCTCATGGATCACCTGACGGATTCCGGTGTCCAACCGAGCAGCATGATCTTCGACGTGCGAGACGCGCAGAAGCGCGGCCTCCCGGTGTTCCTGGGCGGGGGTGTCCAGGGTTCCGTCGGGGATCAGCGCGCGGTGTGGTCCTACGTCTACCGGACGCCGGAGGGCAAGTTCATCCATCTGGAGGTCGGTGGATCGTCCGTCACGATGGACGCCTTGTACGGGCTGCACAACGACCCGAACCGCGTCGCGATCATGCGGGATGCGTACCACCGGCTCCTGCCCTGGGTCACCGAGAAGCTGAAGATGCGGCTGAAGGAGCCGGAGGGAGTCGCGAAGCCGGCCCCGACGCCCCCCTCGGGCGGCGGCGGCCTGACGCCGCTCCAGAAGCGCATGGCGGCGGCGATGGGCTTGAAGACCAACCCGCGCCGCAACGGTGCTCGCCGCGCCCGGCGCAACCCGACGCTCTCCGACCGGGGCAAGGCCGCGATCTCGCGCATCCTGACCGGGCAGAAGGGCGCGTCGGAGGTCGAGGCCGCCACCGTCATCGAGAACCTGATCCCGATCGCGCAGGAGCAAGCAGACCTCTCCGCTGCTGAGTTCGTCAAGCTGGTGCTGTCCACCCTGGACACGCTGCTGGCGATGGTGCGGGAGGAGCGGGAGCAGGAGGAGGTCGATCGGCTGTTGGAGGAGGCCGCTGGCGGCGCTGCCCCGCCGATGCCGGCCCCCGCCCCCGCCCCGCCCGACCGGCGGCTCCCGGGCGAGGTGAACGATCGCCTCGTCGCGGTGAAGCTGGCGAAGGGGTTGTCGAACCTCGGGTGGGACGCGGTAGCCAAGTCGGACGACTTCGGACGGCCCGCCTACGTCGCGGTCAAGGTCTACGGTTTCGACGGGTTCACCGCGCACAACAAGGTGCAGATCCACCGGGGCACCGACGACGAAGACGAGTTCCGCGTGGTCGTGAACGGCGGCAGCATGACCCGGTTCATCCCAGGTACGGGCACGGTCCTCGACGGATCGGTCCTCGACTTCGTGCAGTTCGTCACCGCCACCTACGCCGACGACAACCTGTTCCCGACCTCCGAGGCCGCCCGCTACGCCGATTTGCAGGCACGGATCGGCAGCGCGGCCCCGACGCCCGCCCCCGCTCCCGCCCCGGCCCCGGCTCCTGGCCTCGACTCGACACAGCAGATCACGCTGGTCAGGGTCGCGACCGAGATCATGCTGAAGGACGCCAGCGAGCAGATGGAGGAGCGCATCGCTATGGAGGCTCGCGCGGGCAACCCAGACTACCTCCCGCTTGCGCCCTGGTCGGTACAGGTTTCGACTCCCGCGAACGACAGCCTGACGACGCTACGTCAGCACGAACCCTACCGGGAGTCCACCAACGCGGCTCTTGGCGACACGACCTTCACCTACGCGCTGGGAGCCCTGACGGACGCGGGAAAGCTCATGCAGATCCCGTTCGACCCAGCGACGGGCGAGGCGGCTAACCTCGCGTCCGGCGTCGCGCAGAGCTACATCGACGCGCTCAACGAAGCGTGGCACGACGGCATGGAGTTTCGTGAGGGCTACCCCGACCGAGGGGAGAACCCCGGGGCAGATTCCGGCTTCGGCCCAGGCCAAGCTCGCGCGGCTCTGACGACGGCGTGGCGCTACGGCTGGCGAGCGGCCGATGCCCGTGCGGTTCATGCCGAGCCCGCCCCCGCTCCGACGGTCACCGTCGCCCAGGGCGTGCCCGGCTACGAGATCGAGGGACGCACGCGCAAGAGCGGCGCACCCTACGTCGTCCTCATTCCGACGGATCGTGTACCCAAGGACGAGTGGAAGCGCCGCATCGCCAGCGCCAAGCGGGCCGGCAGCCAACGCGGTTGGAAAGGCGCGTGGGGCAACAAGCGAGGCGGCTATCCCTTCGACACCCGCGAGCAGGCCGAGGCGTGGTGGTACAGCTACTTCGGGGTGCCCGCCCCCGGGAAGGCCCCGGCCCCGGCGGACGACGACGCAACGCTCGCCGCCCTCGGCGTGTTCCCGATCGCCGCCGTCGTCCTCGCCTCCCAGGTGCGCGCCAACCTCCGCGCCGCCGGCTGGCCGCTGGTCGAGTCGCAGCGGGTGTCCGACGACGCCGCCCGCGTCCGGGTGGACTGGCACGGCTTCGACGGTGCGACGGGGTACGACGCCCCGATGATCTCCCGCGCGATCCCCGGATCCGACGTGTGGGTGGCGACCCTGGACGACGGGCAGACGCTCCAGCGACCGATCCGCGAGCAGGCCGACGTGGAGCGCGCGGCCACCGACTTCGCCGCCTTCATCGACCGCAACCTGCGGGCGAAGGACCGCTACCCGACCTCCGAGGAGGCGCGCGAGGCCGACCTACGGGCACGGATCGGCGGCGCGGCTCCGGCATCTTCGCAGACGCCCGCCCCGACGCCCGCCCCTGCCCCCGCCGGCCCGTCCGCGCCCACCCTGGTCGCCGGAGCCGTCACGAGCGCCGTGGAGGCCGCGCAAGGCACCGGGCGGCGCGTGGTGGCGACCGGGGCTACCTCGACCCCCGCCCCCGCCCCGGCGGACGCCAAGGCCGCTGCCCTGGCCGACCTGTTCGCAGACCTGTAAGCTGCCCCTGAGCTTCACCGGACACGACCATGAACCACCGTCTCTACCGCAACCTTCGCCGCATCCGGCGCAACGCTGACCGTCTCTCGGACGAGGAACAGTCGTTGCTCCTGGGGTACTTCCAGCGGCCGGACTTCCCCGGAGGCGCGCTGACCCCCGAGCAGGCAGCGGAGGCGGTCGCCGCGCTGGTCGCCCTGGGGGAGAAGATGGCCGCAGAGGGCCGGTCCCTCACGGCGAGGGTCATCGTGGATCGTGCGGGGCAGGTCGCCGCGATCTTCCGGCAGCAGACCGCCCCGGCCCCCGCTGCCCCCGCCCCGGCCCCCGTGCCGACGCCCGCCCCCGTGGTCGCCCCGCCCGCCCCCGTGGTCGCCGCCCCGGCCCCGCCGCCGGAGCCGACCGCCGAGGAGGCGGCGGCCGGACTGACGAGCGCGGATCTCGCGTTCATCGAGCGGTACTACCGACACTTCACCGGAGAGGGCAGGTTCCGGCGCGTGGTCAAGCCACCCGCTACGGCGGCGGTCAAGGCGGCGGTGCTGCCCGTGCTCCGCGCAGCGCGCCCGAAGCTCTCGGCGCTGATCATGTACCCGTGGGTCGTGTCGAAGGTTCCGGTGTTCCTGGGCAAGATCACGCTGGGCGAGCCCGTGATGCCCCCGAGCGCGCTTCCGTCGCAGGGCTTCCGGCTGGACGGGACGGGGGCCTACATCACGTTCCAGATCCCGACCGCGTGGACGTGGGGAGAGGGGACGGACCCCGATCGAAGCGTCTACTCCTTCCTCGCAGAACAACCGGGCACTCTCCCGCAAGGCAACCCCTCCAGTCAGATCAAGGCTCTGGCGCGGGCTCTCGGCGTCCAGTCCCGGTTCGTGGACGAGTTTCCCGAGAAGGACGCATGGTGGACCATCGAGGCCGCCCGACTCTCCCCGGAAGGGGAGCGCCGAGCGCGAGAAGCCGCCCGAGTAGGTCGAGATCAGGCGACCTACGAGAACATCGAGAGGCAGAACATCGCCAAGTTCGACTCGGCAACGCAAACCTACGCGATGGCGTACTCCGAGTTCCGCATCAAGAAGGAGGATTTCACGGATTCCGGGCTTCGCGACATAGCGGGCCGCCTGGAAGCGGCGGGGCTCTACGCGCTGGCAGCCACGATCCGCATCGGGTTCGCCGGGCAGTTCATGGCGGAACCCAAGGACGACCTGCTCTACAAGATGAACCGCGCTCCGCGCATCGAGGACAAGACGGTCACCGGACCCCGGGGCTTCCCGACCGCCGGGATGACGGTCACGATCCCGGGCCTCGGACGCCGCTCCGTCTCGGGTGTGTTGTTGGAGGCGGCCACCGCAGACGAGAAGGCGGAAGCCAACCGGCTCCAGCCCCCCAAGTCGTTCCGCAAGCCCGACGGCAAGGGTGGGTACTACTACCCGTTCGACTACCAGCGGGTCGGTATCGCCTACCTGCTGCGGAACAACGGTGTCGGCCTCGTAGGCGACGAAATGGGGCTCGGCAAGACGATCCAGGCTCTCGGATTCGTGTCCGTGCGGAAGCACCCGGACACAGGCCAACCGTCGCTCCCGGCGCTCGTCGTGTGCCCCGGGTCGGTCATCACTAACTGGCGCGACGAGATCAACGCATGGCTGCCTGACCTCCGCGTGTCCATCTTTGAGGGGAAGGACCACCAAGACGAGGTGCATGACGTGATGGTCGCGTCCTGGGAACTGCTGGGGCTGTACCCCGAGCGGTTCCAGACCGGGTTCTACCAGACGTTCATCGGTGACGAGGCCCACTACGTCAAGAACCTCTACAAGAGCGGAGGATCCAGCACTCGGACGCGCATCACCGTCGCCCAGCTACTCGGCAAGGCCCCGATGCCAAGGGGCGTTCAGAGCCCCTACACGCGGCGGACGCAGGCGTTCCTGCTGACCGTGAAGCAGATTCCCAACCGGATCCTCCTCACCGGAACGCCGGTCAGCAACGGCAAGCTCTCGGAATGGTGGACGCTGCTGCACGGCATGGACCCGTCGGACTACCCGGAGTTGCCCGGGTTCATCAATGAGTACCAGCCCACCCAGGCCGAGATTGAGCGGGCGGTGGAGCAGGGCACGGATCCCTACGCCCGGCTGGTCGAAGCGACGGGCAACCTCATGGTCCGCCGCGTCAAGCAGGACGTAGCGGACCAGACGCGCGTGGGCTTCCTTCGGGTGGACGGTCAGCCGGCGGTTCAGTTCGGTGCCGACAAGATCCTCCGCGAGCAGACGTTGAAGCTGTCGAAGGAGCAGGAGGAGTATCTGGAGACGCTGGATGCGATGTTCCAAGAGGTTGTCCGCAAGCGCAAGTTCGATCAGCGCGTGGACAACGCGGTCAAGGGCATCCTCGCCGGGGGCGACCCCTACTCGGTCATCGAGCAGATGAATGAGTTGGAGTTCCCCGAGGAGGCGTCGGGCCTCGCGGAAATCACCTACAAACGTCAGTATATCGGTGAGTTGAAGGTTCCCAACGCGATCTGCTGGATCGAGGAGAAGCTGGCCGAGGGCGAGCCCGTCGTCGTGTGGGCGTACCACAAGAACGTGATCGCAGCGGTCGCGGAGGTGCTGAAGCGGTACAACATGCGCTACGCCATCGTGGACGGGGATGCCAGTCCCGCCATGAAGGGCCAGTACGTCAAGGACTTCCAAGAGGGCCGCATCGACGTGATCGTGGGCTCCGTCTCGATGGCCGAGGGCGTCACGCTGACCCGCGCCCGCTACGCGCTGTTCATCGAGTATTGGTGGCAGCCGGGCAAGCTGACGCAGGCGCAGGACCGGATCTTCCGCGTCGGCCAGGAGCGCGACGTGGTGATCACGACGCTGCACGCTCCCGGGACGATCGATGACCGCATCGAGGAGGGCGTGCGGGCGAAGATGGTGAGGATCGATCTGATGACCGGACTCGACTACTTCCAGCAGGAGAACGACCAGATGGTCCTCTGCCCCGCTGCGGAGCCGGCCATGCGGGTGATCCTCGACCGGCTCAACGAGGAGGCTCAGGAGGGCGCGATCGTCGCCCTGGACGAGATCAGCCTGTCCGACGTGGAGCGGGTGCTGGAGGACGACCCCCGGAACGTCACCTACACCTACTCCCTCTCTGCCGCCTACATGGACCCGGGCTCGCTTCAGTACGAGGTCACGCTGCTGCACAGCCCGGAGGAGGCCGAAGCCTTGATCCGGGCAACCCCGAAGGCGACCTACACCAAGGTCCGCAACACCATCATCCAGTGGCTCGACAAGCAGCCCGAGCGGACGGCACCCCGCGCCGCGCTGGAGGCGGCGATGGAGAAGAAGGGGATCAAGTCGGCCACCGTCGTCAGCAACATCAAGTCGCTTTCTCGGTGGGGTGTCACGACGTACTTCAACGAAGACCCCGCGATCTCCTGGCGCTCCACCAAGGTCCGGGCGGCTGTCGAGGAGTTCCGGCGAGCGGGCGGCGTCGTGGAGGCCGACGAGGTGCGCCGTCTGGTTCCGTCGTCCAACGCGAAGATGCTGGCGGATCTCGTCGCTCAGGGCGTCTTGACCTCCGAGAAGCGGAAGATCATCGAGTCGGTGCGGAACAACCCCCGCCGCCAGCCCGGTCAGATGGTCTTCAACGGGCGGCTGGCCGACCTCCCCCTGACCCCCGAGGAGGCCGTGGACCTCCCGCGTCCCGCGCCGGGGAGCCCGGAGGATCTACGCGAGCGTCAGATCCGCGAGCAGATCAAGCAGCGTGTCCTGGGCGTGATCCGCAACGCGAAGCGGGACAAGCGGTGGAACCTCCCGCCGCTGGGCGCTCGCGCCCGCATCCTCGCCAACGCCGCGAAGGCGATCGTGCGGCTGGAGCGGTCGCGGAAGGCCCCCCGGAACGCGCTCGTCGCTCACGCCATCGACGCCTACATGGACCTCCGAGACGCCGTGGACGAACACCAGAACGCGCACGTCCCCGTGAAGCGCAAGTACCTCACGCTCCTCCGCGAGAGCTACGACGTGCTCGCCCCCTACGAGTCTTGACCCGTGCGTAGTCGCCGCAACAGCCAGCTTGCCTACCCTCCCGCGATGGAGGAGGCCCTGGTCGCGTTCATGCGGAAGCACCGCGACACGTTCCGTCAGGCGGACGAGCGGCGGCACCAGCGCGGGGCTCGCCGGCCCCTGCTGGTCGCGTCGGTCCCTCTGGACCTCACCGGGCTACCCGCGCACTACCCGGTGGGTCCGATGACGGCGAAGATGCCATCGGTGACCGTGCGGGTATTCGCGTCCCGGCCCGGGGATCCGGCGGGGTCGTGGATCTACTGGCCCGCGATGAAGCGCGGCATCAACCTCTACGTCACGGGCTCCACCCGACCCGACGACGCCCGCCCGACGCTCCAGCATGAGCTACGGCACATGGTCCAGTCCCTCCTGTGGGACGCCCTGGGGACGGGCCGCTCCGGCAGACGGAAGCGGGGAGACTACGGCGCTCCGGCCGGTTCCTGGGACGCCGCTCAGGCGAAGCTGGCCGACGAGATCGATGCGTTGCAGTCCGAGGCGTCCGGCCTGGGCTCCCGGTCGCCCCGGGGCAAGGAGATCGCGGAGCGGCTGTCCTACCTCCAAGCCACCCACGGACCTCGGTACTACCTCACCCCCGCCGAGTTCTACCCGCACCTGGGGAACACGAAGGACGCCCTGGTCGGCCGGCGCGGCTCCGGGGCGACCCTGCTGGGCCGGGAGGGCGGCACCATCACCGAGGCCCGGTTTCGCGACGTGACGGGGCGCTCGACGTTCCTGGCGGTGCTCCGCGAGTTCGCACCGGACCTCTACGGCAAGGCGATGGGCGAGCTGCGCGCGTGGACCGACGCGCACAACGCCGACGTGCGGGCCGCCGCCGACCGACGACCGATCACGACCTCGCGCATCCTCTCCGACCTGCAAGACCGCTTCGACCGCGACGACCCCGTGCTCGCCGCCGAGCTACGGCTGAACCGCGCCCGCTACGAGGCCCTGGCCCGCTCCCTGGTGACCCGGTGACCCGCGCAGCGGCGCACACCATCGTCGTCCAGGCGGGTTGCCTCCTCCTCCTCCGGCGCGGCCCGACCGCGCCCTGGGCTCCCGGCAAGTGGGGGCTGCCCGGGGGCTACGTCGAGCGCGGGGAGACGCCCGCGCAAGCCGCCGTCCGCGAGCTTGCCGAGGAGGCGGGCATCGACCCCCCGTTCCGCATGACGTACATCGGCCGGGAGCCGGGGTGGCCCGTGAGCCACCTGTTCCTCGTGGAACGTCCCGCGATCTACCCGTTCTTGGCGCTCCCCCGCGACGGGGAACACGACGGAGTGGCCTGGGTCACCCCGGAGCGGCTGGCCGGCTACGACCTCGCCCCGGGCGTGTTCCGGCTGCTGTGCCGCGCCGCCCTGGCCGAGCCGAGGATCGGGGCGTAGGAGAGGCCCACACGCGCGAGAGGGCACCATGGCACGGATGACGCGGGCGAAGCGGTGGAGCAACGCGCCGAAGCCGAAGCGGAAACGGAAGCGGCGCGCAGCCCCCCGGAGGCGCAAGGCCGAGGCGAAGCGCGCCGCCCCCGCCGGGCCGCCCCCGGAGCTTCGACCGTTCCAGCGCGAGGGCGTGGACTTCCTGGCTGAGCACGGCTGGCGGGTACTCCTGGCGGACGCGCCTGGGTGCGGGAAGACGCCGCAAGTGCTCGTCTCGATCCGCGAGAACGCCCGCGCCTTGTGTCCGGCGCTCGCCGTCGTGCCGGCGTCGGTGTTCCGCAACTGGCGGCGCGAGGCCGAGCGGTGGGTGCCTGGGATCCGGGTCCAGACCCTCGCCACGCAGTCCGACCCGCTCCAGCGCGGCCACCACCTGACCATCACGACCTGGGACGTGGCAGCGGCGCGGAAGGACGATCTGCTGGCCTACGGGTTCCGGCTGCTGGTGGCCGACGAGGCCCACTACGCGAAGAACCCGGACACGGCGCGTTCGCAAGCGATCCGCGAGCTTGCCGGGGCGTGCCCGCACGTCCTCCTCCTCACCGGGACGCCGATGCTCAACGACGTGGACGAGCTTCGCGTGTTGGAGGGCATGTTCGGCACCGAGACGCCGCCCATGCTCCGGCGGCTGCTGGAGGACGTAGCCCCCGACATTCCGGCCAAGCGGCGCGTCTACTTGCACGCGGAGATCCCAGCCGACCTCCGAGGCGAGTACGAGCAGGTCGTGGCCGAGTTCGGGGAGTGGCTGGACGAGTACCTGCCGACGCTCCTGGGCGACGACGCGGCGGCCGGGGACGCCGCCGAACGCGCCCTGGCCGCCGAGCCCCTGGCGAAGCTCGCCTACCTCCGGCGCATCCTGGGACGCGGCAAGGTACCGGCGGCGGCGGCCTGGGTCCGGAACATGCGGAAGCGCGGCGAGCCGTGCGTCGTGTTCGGGCACTACGGGGACGTGATGGACCTGCTGGGCCAGTCGCTCTCCAAGCTCGCGATCCCCTACGTCCGGCTCGACGGCTCGACCTCGACCGAGGCCCGTCAGGCGGCCGTCGAAGCGTTCCAGGCGGGCGACGTGGACGTGTTTCTGGCGTCCAGCGCGGCCCGGGAGGGCATCACCCTGACCCGCGCAGCCCATATGCTCAGGTTCGAGCGGGACTATGTGCCCGCCTACGAGGAGCAGAGCGAAGACCGGATCCGGCGCATCGGGCAGACGCGGACCACGACGATCTGGTATCTGCACGCCGAGAACACCGTGGACCAGCGGATCTCAGAGATCGTGGACCGCAAGCGGGCGCTCGTCGCGCAGACCATCGGGTCGGCCGATCTGGAGCACGTCGAACTGGACGAGATCATCGACGTGTGGCGGCGCATCCCCCAGCTTCGCGACGGCGTGCCCCTCGTCGCAGACAACCCGACCGCCGCCATCGACGTGCCCGACCTCCCCCCGTCCGCCGTCGTCCAGTCCATCCTCCTCGACCCCGCCCGCTGGCCCCTCGACGGGCTCCAGCGCGTCCTGCGCCGCCGAGGCTACCGGCAGCGCGCAATCGAACGGCTACCCGGCGGCGGCGTGCGGCTGCACTGTCGCTCCCTGGGCGCGTTCCGGGGCGGGCGCGTGCGGCAGGTCGCCATCGCTCCGGGCCTCGCCGTCCTCGTGGGCCAGCGGGCCACGACCGGGGCCGCACGGATGCGCGCCACCCGGCGAACCCAGCGCACGCGCCGCCTGCGGATCCGACGCACGCGGCGGTGATCGAAGAAATATTACCGCCGAGAATAACGTCAGGGGGCGGATTCTCGCGGACTGCGTAGAGGGCGGTGCAGATTTATTCTCGACACCCTCTAACACCGAGCATAGGCTGTGTTCACCGGGGCGACGGAAGCCCCTTGGAGGACACCATGCCACACACCCCGGAGGCCCCCGTGGCTCCCAAGCACACGCCCGCCCACCCCGACCTGACCTACCGGTCGATCTTCCGCCACCAACCCGATTCTTCGCGCATGTGCGACCGCCGAGAGGCGGACGTGTTCGACCTGCACCTCACGGTGTTCGACGCGACGGTCACCTTCACCCCCAACATCGACCGGGGCGGCATGACCGACCCGGTGCTCGGGACCGAAATCTTCGACCACGCGGAGCGCGTGGCGCACCTGCTGGCCGACGCGCCGGAAATGCTCGACCTGCTCCGCGAGATCGTGGATCGGGTCGAGTCCACCCCGGGGGCCGCGCTGCCCCTGGACCTCGACACCCACGTCCGGGGCCTGCTGGCCCGCCACTCCCGATTCGGAGGCTGACCACCATGGAAGCGATCTACGACTCCCTGGACCCCTGCCGCGACGACTACGCCGTCGGCTTCGCCGGCTGGTGGGCGTGCTCGTCGTTCCGCGTCGAGGTCCACCCGGAGACGGGCGAGGCGATCGTCGCGTGGTCGGCCGCCTACGACACCGAGCACGACACGGGCGACCTCGCCCGGCCCGCCCACGTCTGCGTCGAGGACGCGGACGACCCCCGCATCCCCTACGGGCTCCCGCTCTACTGGCGGGACGACGTGTCCATCGCCGGGCACGGCGAGGCGTGGTCCGAGGAGGACTACCGGGACGCCACCGCTACCTCGGCGCGGTGGGATCTCGACCTGCGAGCAGCCATCCAGGGAGCGTTGACCGCGCCCGACTGCGAGGACTGCGGTGCGCGCGGGCAGGGGAGCGAGTGGGATCTGACCGACCGGCTCCTCTGCTACGACTGCGCGCAGCAGCGCGTGACCAACGTGCCCCACCACTGGCACGTTGACGGAGAGTGACCATGGCCCTGACCTGCGTTCGGCGCGACTGCACCGACCGCAACGCCGACGTGACCTCGCCCCACAACCACGGCATCCACGCCCCCTCCGGGCTGGAGACGTGCCTCTGCTGCGGCTCCTTCCTCGCCAAGCGGTCCATCCTCGCCGTGTTGAGCCAGGACGGCAGCCCGGAGCCCTGGGAGGGGTCGTGGACCAAGGACGGAGGAGACACCTGGGCCATTCGGCTCTGGATGCCCGACAACGACCACCGCGAGGACGAGCCCGAGGAGGGCCACAAGGTCCGCATCACGACCCGCGCCGGCAAGGTGCAGGTCGTCCGCCTGGGCCGGCTCCTCGACGTGACCCGCCGTTCCATCACCTTCGCCGCACCGGAGCGCAAGTGAGCACCCCCTGGTCCGATATGCCCCCATGGCTGCTGCGGCTGCTGGCCGACACGACCCCCGAGCGGGCGGTCGAGACGGCCATGCGGGCCTACAAGCTGCGCGGCATCGACCACCCGCGCAACGACGCGGGAGATCGGACCCTGGAGACGGTCTGCCGGTGGCTCCGGTCGGGCTCCCGGCTGCTCGACCTGAGCGACGAGGCCACGGTCCTCGCCCTCGACAAAGCGGGGCGAGAGCCCCGGTGGCACGCCCTGACGACGCCCGAGCCCGGCCCGGTCTACGTCGTGCGGCGGTCGGATAGCGCCCTCCGCGCGCTCCTGTCCGACGGGGGGCTCCCCGTACTCCACAGCTACCTCGACCTCTTGTCGAAGGCCCGCACTCTGGACAGGTCGCACTACGATGACCCTTTGGTCGCCGTCCAGCCGAGCCCCGAGGGTCCGATCGTGACCGCGTGGCTCCGGCAGGAAAACGGCGGCTGGGCGACCGCCCTGGGCGTGTCCGGCCCATGGGATCTGTTTCGCTGGGCGCACCTCCGTAGCCGAGTCAGGGCCGGAGGAGCTATCGGGGGCCTCTGGTTCGTGAACCTCCCGCTCGTCCTCAACGCGGTGGCCGCGATCATCGAGTCCCGCGAGGTCGCCCGCGTCCAGCCCGCCCGGAAGCTCCGCAAGGGGGCGCGTGGAGCCCGCAAGGGGCGCGGCGTCCGCCCCAAGGTCTACCGGCTCGACCCCCATGCCCTCTCGTCGTGGACCGAGCGCGTGGTCCGCGAGACGCCCCCCGACGTTCCCCGACGTTCCCCGGCGTCCACCGACGCCCCCCGCACCATGCGGCTGCACACCTGTCGGGAGCACACCCGGCGGACCTGGGTGCTGACCCCCGAGCCCGGCGAGGAGGTAGTCGCCACGCGCCCTGGGCGCGAGCGGAAGGACGGCACCCGGGCGACCCTCTACTGCGTGATGCGCCGCGTCCAGGCGCACGCCCGGGGCAAGGGCATCGCCCCCCGCCCCGTCCACCTCGTCGTCCCCGGGCGTGCTACGCTGCCGGAATGAAGCCCGGAAGCCGCATGATCACCGTCTACGTCGCCCTCGCCGCCGCTGCCCTCTCCGGGGGCGGCGTGCATCTGCTCCACCGGCAGGCCGCGAAGCGCGACGCTGACGCCGCTGCCGCCGCTGCCGCCGCTGCGGACGCGGCCGAGGCCACCGGGCAGAGCAACGTCGGCGTGGCGGAAGCCGTCGGAGACGCCGCCGTGGACGCCGTGGACGCCGCCAAGGCCGACGACAACACCGACGCGGACACCCGGGCCAACATCGCCACCTGGGACGCCACGACCGTCGCCGTCTACGCCGCCGTCCAGCCCGGAGCTTCCCGCTCGACGGTCGCGCTGGCGAGCTACCTGGGCTGCGTGTCCGGCAGTCAGGGCAAGGGCGAGGGCAGCGCCGCCTACGGGTGCGGCAAGCGCGGCGAGGCGTTGGATGCGGCCCTCGCCGCCATGACCGAGCCCGCCGCCGAGGACGCCGACGCCGCCGAGTGAGCGCGTCGAAGCGTGCAAGACCCGATCATCGGAACCCTCGACGAGAATGACGTGCCAGTCGGCACTCTCGTCCACGTTGATAATGTATCCTTATCGCCGGTTGAGACGATCGGGGTCTGCACGGTGTTCTCGGGAGGGCGCGTTACGGAGCCCCGTGGTAGTCTCTGCCCGAGGATCCCCGCATGGCGTACTCCCGTGAACTGATCGACTACGCGACCGACACGGCGGCCGGTTCGGCGGACGTGTCCATCCAGCCGTCCGACAACTGCCACACGATCATCGTCTACAACACCGACGCCGCCGACGCGGTGCTGGTGGGGATCGTGGCGAGCGGCACCGCCCTGACGGCGGCGAACGCGGCGACCATCCCGGCGGGCGGCAGCATCACGCTCCGCATCGGCACCTACGAGCATCGCCCCTTCGGCTCGTTCACGGCGGCTACGCGGAAGCTCCGGCTCGCCGCCGTCGCCAACAACCCCGTGGTGTCGTTTCAGTACGTCAACAGCACGGGCAACGTCGCGCCATGATGGCGTCCTGGCCGGTGTTCCTCGACCTCCTCTCAGCCGTCGCACAAGCGGGTGAGAGCGCCGTGGCTGCCCCGATGGACGGCTTCGACCCCGGCGGCGTGTCGGCCGGCGGCGAGCAGGCCATACATACGGGCGAACTGGCCGGCATCGGGAGCGCCGTAGTCACGTCGATCGTCGGCCTGATGGTGGGCCTCGACCGCTTCGGGGTGTTCGATCGCAAGCGAGGGGCCGCAGCCCCCGCCCCCGTCGCCTCGCCCCCCAACGCGGAGGCCCTGGAGTCGATTCGTACTCGCCTGACCTCGGTGGAGACGAAGCTGGAGACGATGGAGCAGACGATCGTGAAGCTCGACACGCGCGATCGATCGGACAGCGCCGCCCTCGCCCGCATGGACGGTCGCATCGAGTCCTGGGACGTGAGATTGCGTAGCATCGAAGCTGCGCTGACCGACGGAAAGCGGTAGCCGCAGCGCCGGATCAGTAGCCCCGCCGCCGCAGCGCATCACTCAACCGGCCCCCGACCTGCACCCCGATCAGCCGGGCGTACTCCTGCAACGAGCCCCCCGTGAAGTCGGCGGCGCGTTCCAGTCCGTCGATGGGGATGCGGACGTGGACGTGCAGGGTCCGGCGGTTGGCCTGCACGTCGATCTCCACGTCCTGACGGATCAGGTCGGTCAGGTGGAACGCGACCCCCACCTCATCCACGGCAGCCTGGACGAAGGTACGGATCCGATCGCGCCACCCGGGGGCCTCGTAGGTCGGACGCGCCTTCGGCGGCCCGTAGTAACCCGTGTCGTAGGGGCCGGGACCGTCCGTGGTCGGGCCACCCCCGCCCCTCGGAGCCTCGGCGTCCACCCGCTCCTGGGCCTCGGCCTGGGCCGCTGCCTGACGGATGCCCGGGTGCTGCTGCTCCATGCGGAGCCGGAGCCGCCGGGCGTTGTCGCGCTCGCCGGGAGACGCGCCCCCGTCCCGCTCGACGCGAAGGAGCTTGCGGTAGCGATCGATGTTCACGGTGACCCCCGGAGCCCGTAGTGCTCGGTGTGCTGGCGGACAGAGCGCGCCCGGATTCGCTCGGCGGCTTCGCGGTCGGGCAACGGGCCGGCGATACGCACCCGCGTCGTCCCGGCCAGCGCGGCGGACGTAGCCGGCCACGGCTCCCGAAACACGTCCACAGCGACCAGCCGGCCCGACCGCCACCACGCGACGACGTACCACTCGACGGCGCTCACAACGACCCCGCCATCGCCAGCAGAACCTCTCCGGCCAGAGCGGCGTCGTCCGCCGCGTCGTGGTGGCCCGTGCGGGCCGGGAGTCGCAGCGCCCGGCGAGCGGCGTCCAGGCTACCCCCGGGGGCGAGCGAGGCCGCCGCCGCCCACGACTTGTACGCGCGCATCAGGCAGCCCTGGGGTGCGATCACGTCGCGGGACCGGACGGGCAACGTCACGTCGGGCAGCGGAGCCAGTCGATCCGGCGCGAGCTTGCCCGCGTCCACCCCGAGACGGTGGAGGATCGTGGTGTCGAAGGGGGCGTTCCAGGCGAGCATCGGGACCGCCCCGAAGGCGACCCCCGCGACGGCGGACCAGATCGCCAGCACCCCCTCGACCTCCCGCCAGCAGTCGGCCGGCGTCACGCCGTCGCGGTCGACGCGCTCCCGCGAGATCCCATGGATCTCCTGGGCGCGGGCCGCGCTCGGAGCCCACACGGGCGGCTTCACGAGGCGGGACCACCGCTCGATGATGCGCCCGGAGCCGACCAGGGCCAGCCCGATCTGGATCCCGCGCACCGGGCAGTCGGGCCGGCTCGCCGGAAGTCCCGTCGTCTCGGTGTCCACGACGATGTAGTGGTTATCCATAGACCTCTCCACAGCCTGTTCACAGCCCTTCGATGTTGTCCACCGCGTCCGCGAGATCGTCCACTGACGGGTGCAAGTAGCGTTGGGTGGTCGTGATGCTCTCGTGCCCGAGGAGGGCTTGGAGCCGGGGTACGTCCACGCCCCCGGCGAGCGCCCGGGTCGCGTAGGTGTGGCGCAGGACGTGAGGCGTCACGCCATCCAACAGCGGCTCGCCCGCCCGCAGCCGCGCCATCGCATCCCGCACCGTCGAGGGGGAGATCGGACGCAGGGCACGCGCGGTGAACAACGGCCGCTCCTCGTCGGGCGTCTCGCTGGGCCGGCGCGTAGCACGCTCGACGGCGGCGGACAGCAGCGCGGCCCCCGCCTCGCCCACGGGCACGACGCGGTGCTTGTCGCCCTTGCCCCGGAAGTCGAGGTAGGTCCGCCCGTCGCGGTCGCGCACGTCACCGACGCGGAGGCCGCAGACCTCGGAGATCCGCAGCCCCGTCCGGGGCAGCAGCAGCAGGACCGATCGCACGGGCTCCCGCTCGGCGTCCGCGAGCGCCAGGAAGCGGGCCAGGGCGTCGGGAGACAGCGCGTCCCGCGTGCGAGCCTTGCGGCCCCGGGCCGGCGGCAACGCCGCCGCGATCTCAGCCCGGGAGACGCCCTGGAACCGGAGCCAGTGCGCGGCGGCGGCGCGGGCCTGCACGACGGTCCCCACCGGAGCCCGGTTGCGGACCAGCCGGCGGACGTAGGCGGCCACGTCGTCGCCGCCGCGCTCGACCACCCCGACGTAGGCGCGGATCGTGTGGTCGAGGAGCCCCCGACCGCGCAAGTAGCCGTCGAAGCTCCGCAGCGGGTCGTCGCTCACGAGTCCTCCTTACCGGACGGTAGGTAGGTCGGACGGCGGCGATGCACAGCGGCCTCCTCGCGGATCGTCTGCACGTCGTCGCGGTCGTAGTAGATCGGATCCCCGAACAGCCGCTCGGCCACCTCGTCGCACTCCCGCTCCGTGTGGTCGAGGTCGCCCGCCATGAGGTAGGCGTGCGCGAGTTCGTGCCGCAGCAGGGCGTCCTGACGATGCAGGGCGGCGTTGAGCATCTTCGGCGCGACGGTGATCGTGGCGCGATCCCCGTCCCACGAGCAGTAGGCGTAGTCCCGCTTCGCGGAGAAGTCCCGGCGCTCCCCGACGCGCAGCCGCACGTCGAGGTTGGGGGCGTGCCGGCGTACCCGGGCCAGCAGACCGTTGAAGGTCCGTAGCAGCCGATCGTAGCGGCTCCCGATCCGGCGAAGGGCAGCGGTGAGGTTGCTTCCGGTCACTTGACACGTCCAGTCTGTCGCTCTACGTTGGGCTCCCCACCCGGAGAACCCCCATGAGCACGCAGTCTACCTCTCGCCCCCGCAACCCCGTCACCGACGAGCGGCCCCCCGCCCTGTTCGTCGTCGCCGTCGTCCTCGGCGCGGCTTTCGTCGTCCGCCTCGCCATCGACGCCGTGGTCCTGGTCGCGACGGGGGGCTGATCCAGCGGCCCGGATTCGGGCGGACGCGCGCCGCCAGTCGCCAAGGGGGCGGCCGGTGACGCGCCCGCTCCGGCCCCACCCGCTCACGACGACACCCGGATCTGCCGCAGGATGCCGTCGAGTCGGTCAGGGAGATCGGAGCGGACAGCGGTGGAAGAATCGCCCCCTCCGGCCGGGAGGAAGTACGCGCAGTTCACCCCGCCGTCGAAGCGAGAGACGGACTGCCACCGGCCGTGCGGGGCGAGCTTGCGGTAGCAGCCCCCGGCCAGCGGGCAGCCCTCGGTCGCGCAGAGCGTCAGGTCAGGCACGGATCCCTCCCGAGAAGTTGCGGCATCACACCCGCCAGTCGGCAAAGGCGGCTTCGGCAGCCTCCTGTTCGCCGTCGTCGGGGTGCTCGTGCGCGTCCCACTCCCCGATGTACGCCACGTCCCACCCCGGCTGGAACGCCATCTGGTCAGTGTCGTCGGAGTAGAGCGAGATCAAGCGCCAGCGGTCGATGTGCTCCACGTCGGGCACGTCGCAGCGGAGCAGCAGATCCTCCCAGGCGTCCACGTCCTCGTCGGACGGGCGCTGCCCCTCGCGCCACGTCGCCTCCACGTCGAGGGCGACGAGCTTGTGCGTCCGCTGCGCGGAGCAGTAGTGGTGCGCCACGTCCGGGGTCACGACGTAGCGGACCCGGATGCTGGTCGGGTGCGGGGTGCGCGGGCAGTCGGAGGCGTAGCCCGCGAACCATCCATCCCGGGTCGAGAGGGGGCCACGGGCGGCGGCCCGGACCTCCCACCACCGGATCATCACCGGGGCCTCGGCGGCAGCGTCAGGCATCGTCGCCCCCGTCGCCGGCATCGCTCGCGTCGATGACCGTCCAGCCCGCCGGGGTGCGGCCCCGGGGCTTGATCGGGCTCGTCAGGATGACCTGCCCGGGGGCGTCGGAGAGCGCCCGCATGACGGCGGCGAGGGTCACGCCGTCGTAGGCGCGCTCCTCCGGGGTGAGGATGGCGAGCACGTCCCCCTCGGTGGGGATGCAGGCGGCTCCCAGCGCGAGCGTCAGCCGCGCCCACTCCGCGCCGGACAGCGCCGTGTGGAGGGTGCCGTCGCGCACGAGCCCGAACATGCACACGTCGCGCTTGTTGTCGCGGAGCACGAGGTCGAAGGTGTCGGTGGCGGGGAGGTACTGCTGGACGCGGGCGATGAAGCCCTCGCGCCCGTCCTTGACGAGATCGTCCACGAGGTCGCCGCAGATCGTGGCGAGGTCGCCCATGCGCTCGGCCCGCTCCTCGGCCTCGGCGGCGCGCTCCTTCGCCCGCCGCACCTCGTCGGCGCGACCCTGGGCCTGCTGCATCGTCCGCAGCGTCGTCTCGGCCTCGGTCAGCGCCGCGTAGGCGGCCTGGATGGCGGCGTTGCGGTCCTGGTCCTGGGAGTCGTCGGTGCCCGACTGCGCGGCGTGCGCCTCGCGGTAGACGGCCACCAGCCGCTCGGCGTGCTGCTGGGCGCGCTGCTGGGCCTGCTGGGCGGCCGGGAGCCGCCGCCGGGCCTCCATGACGGCCTGCTCCCGCTCGCCGGCCTGAGCGAGCGCGGCGGCCCGCGCTCGGTAGTCCGCCGGGTCCACCGTCGCCGTCTGCCCGCACAGGACGCATGGGATCTGCGCCGTGCCCGGCGTGTGGTCCGCCGTCAGCGAGAGGAGCGTGTGGAGCGCGTGGCGGGCCTTGGCGGCGTCCTCGGAGCCGGTCACGTCCTGCCCGGCGGCCTCGGACAAACCGGCGACCGCCGCCTCGGCCTGCTGGAGCGCCGCCAGCGCGGCCTGGGCCTGCCCGTAAAGGGCGTGCAGGTCCACCGCTTCGGGCAGCTTGCGGGCCTCCTCGTAGGCGGCGGCGGCCTCCCGCACGGCGACCTGCGCCGCGTCGAGGGCGTCCGCGTCGGGGACCGACGCCCCGCCCGCCGAGTCCACGATCTTCGCCGCCGCGAAGGCCCGGCGCACCGCCGCCTTCGCCGCCTTCGCCGCGCCGTCGCGGACGTGCAGGAGGCAGAAGATCGGGTCGCTGTTGTCGTGCTGCTGGTGCAGCGTGTCGAAGTCCTCGCGGTACTTGGGGGGCACCTGCTCCAGCAAGCCCGCCAGCGTGAGATTGAGCCCCGCGTGCCGCAGCACGAACGACCGCGCCGTCTGCACGTTGCCCCGCAGCGCGGCCACCACGTCCGGGGCCGGGTAGACGACGTGGAGCCCGTCGATGCCGGCGTGCGCCGGCTTGGCCGTCCTGCCGCCCGGCTTCCGCTCGACGCGGAAGCTCGCGCTCCGCTCGTCGGAGAGGGTGGCGACGGCGTGCAGCGGCTCGCCGTCGGGGGCCAGCGCGATCAGGTCGGACCCCGACCGCATCTGAGGACGGCCCACCACGTCGCTCGCGTAGCCGGAGAGGGCCAGTTCGATCGCGTTCACGACGCGGCTCTTGCCCGCTCCGTTGGGGCCGACGATCAGGGTCTTGGGGGCGAGCGCGGTGTCCACGCCGCCCTTCACGGTGCCGCGAACATGCGCGACGTACAGGTGCTTCTCGGCCACGAGGGGCCTCCCGGTGCTGTGTGTGTGTGGCCCGAAACGGCGAACGCCCCGGGCCTCGCAACCGTAGTCGCGCGGCACCGGGGCGTCAACATTATCGCGGGACGATTTACGACCGCTTCGATCACTCCTCGCCGGGATCCGGCATCACGAGCCCGTTGTCGTCGGGTGCGATTTCCGGCCGGTAGGGCCGCATCGTCTCGCGGAGCATGGCGCGCTGGTCGCGCACGGTGCGGGCGAGGCTCGCCAGGAGCCCCACATCGACCCCGACGGGGACGTTCGGCCGCGCGCCGGCCTTCAATGCGGCGTTGCACTGGAAGATGATCTGCTCCAGGGCGTCGTCGGGGATCGTCGGGATCTGGTCGATGGGCTCCGTCACGATCCCGTTGCTCGCCTCCGGGGTGTCGCTGGAGATCGGGTTGCCGTTGGCGTCGAACAGGGGCATGTTCTCTCCGGGTGTCAGGGGATGATGCGCCAGCCGCAGAGCCAGGAATCCTCCCCAGGCACGGCTTCGATGGCGCGGACAGGGACGGGCGCGTGCGCGCCCCGGGGCCAGTAGAGCACGTCCCGGCCGGCGGCCAGGGCGTAGGACACGATCTGCGCCGTCGCACGACCGATCTGCTCCGTCATCACGACGTAGCCGTCGAAGGTCGGGCAGCCCTGCCAGTCGCAGCCGGCCCCCACGTCCCGCACCCAGGCGTCCCAGGAGCCCGACAGCGCGAAGCTCCGCTGCCACTCGTCTCGGGACAGCACCGGGACCGCCCCGGGCACCCTCGCCTGGATCTCGGCCGCGACGTGCGCGACGTGCGCGTCCTCCGCGTGACCCTTCGCGTGTCCGATGAAGATCCGCATGGCTACAGCGTACGCTTCCCCGGCCACCACTCCGCGCTTCCCAGCCGCCAGCCGCCCCCACTCCTCGACCGTTCGTTTCGTGGTCATTCTCCACCTCCCGGCCACCGCCCCAGGGCAGCGGCGGCGGCGATGCAGGCGCGGCCGAGCGTAGAGCCCCGACCGGTCACGGTGCGACCGTCAGGTGTCTCGACAGTGACCACAGCGCCGAGTGGCAAGACAGCGGCCCGATGAATCCAGCATGTCCGTGTGAGCAGCCGCATCATGCAGCCCTCGGTCGCGGGGTCGTCGGGGTCGGGCCAGCGATCGCTGCGCAGGCCGGGTCGTGTTGGGAACACGGCTGAGATCGCGCCACTGCGCCCTCCCGCGAGGATCGTCTGCCGCCGCCCGCCGTCGTACATGCGGGGCATCCACCGCCAGCCGGGCAGACTGACCGCCAGCCGGCCCCACTGCTCGCCGGGCGCGTCGGGGGCGGGCAGGGTGTAGGCGGTCATGGGGTCACCTCCCCGCGCTCGACGGCGAGGATCCGCGCGAGCCGGTCCCGCTCCTTCTCGGCCCGGTTCGCGCGCTCCCGCTCCCGGGTCGCGGCGTCACGGGCGGCGAGGTACTGCGACACGCCGACGCCGGCAAGCTCCCCTGCAACCAGAGCGGACAGGTGACGGTAGGCGTCCTCCCACAACCCCATCCGGCGCGCGAGGATGCGATTGGCGGCCTCCACCGTCTCGACAGCCTTCTGCACGTCGTCTTGCGCCTTGTCGCACGCGGCGCGGGCCGCTTCGATCTCAGCTTTCGTGGTCATCGTCGCCTCCCAGGGACGGGTCGTTGCCCCACGCATCCCAGCCGGGGCGCGGGGTGCGGCAGAAGAACTCGACGCGCGGGCCGGTCGTCCGCTCCTCGATCAGCCGGTAGCTCTCCTCCGGCTTCGCGCTGTGGCGGCCTCGCGGCGCGGAGATCACGCTGGGGAGGTCGCGCCGGTCGGTGCGCGCCGTCACGGGCCGCTGGCCCGCGTGCGCGAGCAACAGAAGTTCGTGCTGCCCCCGGAGCCACTGACCCAGCCCCGGGCGGCCCTCCTTCACCCACACGGCGTTGGTGATGTACCGGAAGCCCAGCGCGTCCACGAGCCAGAGCGCGTCCGGCAGGAACGTGTTGGTCGTCCAGCACCAGAGCACCGCCCCCTCGGGGTCGGGCCGCCAGTAGCCGCTCGCCAGGACGGCGCGCAGGATGCTCCGCACGTCCATGAGCGGGTAGTGCCGGTCGGCCCCGCGCTTGATCTGCCCGCCGCCCCGCTCCAGCCACGGCGGATCCATCAGGAGGGTCTTGTAGGTGCCGTCAGTCACCGTCAGATCCCCTTTCTGCCGAGGCTTTCTCTACACGGGCGCGCAGCACCTCGACGTATTCGGCGTCCTGTTCAATCCCTACCGCGCGCTGGCCCAGGCGAGCCGCCGCGACCAGGGTGGTTCCGCTCCCCGCGAACGGGTCGAACAGCAGGCCGCCGTCGGGCAGGACCAGCCGAATCAGGTACTCCATGAGCGCCACGGGCTTCACGGTCGGGTGGTGGTTGCCACGCTTCCGACCGTGCAGCTTGGCGAGGTCAGCGCATCCCGCTTCCTTCTCGGACTTCGCCGCCTTCGCGCAGTAGAAGAACCGGGACGCACCGCCGCTATCCGCGTAATACACCGAATCCGTCTTGCCCGCCGTCCCCAGGATCTCGCCGTCGTTGAATCCGTGGTAGCGGCCCTGCATCTTGCCGGACGTGAGCGTCCCCGTCTGCGCGTCGAGCATCGCGGCGGCCTCGGGGTCGAGCAGGACGTTGGCGGGCCAGCGTCCCGTAGCGGAGCCGATCCGGCTCGCGTCGATGTTCAGCGCCCCCGTCCCGTGGGCCTGGACGTTCTTCACGACGGTCCCGATCAGCGGCTTCCGCGCCAGGAGGATCGGTTCGTGCGCCGGCTTCAACGCCGTGCCCCACCCATCCCAGCCGTCGAGTCTGCCGGCGAGGTTGTACGACTTCGGGAAGCCCGAGCCGTAGAGCCACATGAGCGTGTCGCGGATCTCAAAGCCTACGTCCTCGGCCGCGAAGAACAGCCGGTGGAACGTGCGGGAGCCTCCGAAGGCGACGAGGTGCCCCCCGGGCTTCAACACACGGAACGCTTCGCGGAGCCAGCGCGCGTGCCATGCCTGCTGGGCGTTGCCGTGCCCCAGGTCGTCCCAGCCCTTCCCCATGAACTCCAGACCGTAGGGCGGATCGGTGACGATCGCATCGAACAGGTCCGGGGGCAGCGTGGGTAGAACCCCCGCGCAATCCCCGCACCCGACGAAGATCCCACCGCCAAGATCCCAGGTCTTGTAGGTGCCGTCAGTCATCGGGAGTGTCTCCCATCTTCACCGGGATCATCTGACCGTCGGCGGCCACCACCCGAAGCTGCCCGGGGGCAAAGCGGGGGGGATTGGTCGGGTCGTACTCATAGGACGCCACCTCGATCGGCTGGCGGCGCTTCTCGCTGATCGGCCCCCACGATTTCGGAATCCTGAGCGCAACCTTGTCCCAGCGCAGCGTAGCGGAGCAGCAACGCATCCTTACGATGTTCCCCGAGTCCCCGAGGAACACCACACCGCCGACCGCATGGCACAGCGGGCACGGAAGCTCGTCGTCCTCGATCTCCCGCATCTTCCCCTTCTTGTTCGTCGTCATCCGACCTCCTTCCACGTCATGCCGATCTCGGCGTTGGCGCTGAACAACACGCCCGGCAGATCCGGGTGGCGCTTGTTCATGTGATGGTTGATGCACTCCACGACCCAGGGCGCGGCGTGCTCGGGGCACTCGACCACCAGGGCGTCGTGCGTCTGCGTGAGGAGCCCGGTCCCCGGCCCCCACTTGTGCAGCGGAATGTCCTTGTGGATCGCGATCATCGCGTCGTTCACCAGCGCGGAGGCCGCGCCCTGGATCGGCGTGTTCACGATCTCGTTCGGGTTCTCCCCGTCGAGGAAGTACCGACGCCGGCCATGCACCGGCTCCGCGACCCACCCGTAGCTCCGGTAGTGCGCGATCTCCGCGTCCCAGCCCTGAGCAAGCTGGGGGATGCCGTCGAGCCACGACTGCCGCATCTGCCGGACCTGCTTCACGCTCAACCGGGCGTAGGGGAGGATCGGGTCGCCCGTCTCCTCGTCCGTTAGCTCGGTGGACTGGATGATGCGTGCGCCTGTCTCGACGGAAGCCTTGTATTGGAACGCATACTGGATGATCTTCGCAAGCTGACGCATATCGTTCGCGTCACCGTGAAACTTGGTCCCCGTCATCCACGGAAACGGCGTCCCCGCCGCCTTCACGAAGTCCTCCCCGAAGACGCTGTACGCCGTCACGCTGGTATGCGGATCCCAGCCCGCATCGAAGGCGTCGAGGTACTTGCGGAGCCCCCACCGGGCCGCCGCGATGCGAAGTTCAAGCTGGTCGTAGTCCGCGCCCACCAGCACGTTCCCGGGCTGAGGCACGATCAGCTTGCGGAGGTGCTTCGGGAAGTTCTGCGCGTTGATGGGCGACGACGACGACAGCCGACCCGACACCGTGACGTGCGCGTTGTAGCCGGGCCGCATCCGACCATCGGCCCACACGATGCCTCGGTTCTCGTAGCCACGCTTCTCGCGCTCGGCCGCCATCATCGCCAGGAGTTCCGGGTCGCGCTTGGCCTCCCACTCCAAGCGGCGCGCGTCGTCGTCCCACCCCAGGCCGCCCACCACGTCCGTCATGGGGCGCAGCTTCACGATGTAGGTGCCAAGCTCCTTCATCACCTTTCGGTACTGGCGCAGCTTCTTGACGAACAGGCGTTGCGGCTTCTTCATGCGCTGCGTGAACAGCGCCCGCAACACGTCGTCGCTGGTCGATGCGTCACCGCTCGCCGTGAACCGGATCTTGTCGTCCAGCTTCGGCGTCAGGTTCCAGTCGCGGAACAGGAGCCGGCGAAGCTGCTGGGTCGAGCCCGGGTTGAAGTCGGGATTACCCGCGAGGTCCGCAAGCTCCTTCCGCAGCGCCACCGTCCGCGCCAGGGCGTTCCGCTCGGCCTCGGCGCGAGCGTTCTGGTCCACGAACATGCCGACGTGGTGCATATCCGCGCACACCCGCTGCACCGCGTGGTCCGTCGCGATCAGCTTGTCCTGCTCCACGAGGCGCACGTCCCGCACCAGGGGCTCAACGCACCCCGCCGTCACGGCCACGTCGATGCCGCAGTAGTGGTGCAGTTCTCGGTCAGTCTCGGCGTCTACCGCCAGCTTTCGGCCCTGACGATCCGCCTTCCACGAGTGAACATCGGTGTATTTCGACCCGACGTACCCCAGGCTGTGCGGAAGCTCGCTCTCCGCGAGACGGTGCAGGAGGATGGTGTCAAGGGTCGGCTCCGGCTCGACGCCCAGCCACGCGCGGATCACCATCCGGTCGTAGTAGCCCGCGTTGTGCCCGATCTTCAGTCGGGCAGGGTCCGCGAAGAAGCGCCGCAGCACGTCCTTCACCTGAGCCATGACGCCCGGCGGGTAGAACACCGCGTCCTCGCCGGCCGGCTGCTCCCGCGACGTGAACCGGCTCCGGGTGCCGACGACGACGACCTTGCCCGTCCCGTTCCCGATCCCGACGCATCGGACGTTGCAGTCGAGGGCTTCGATCCCGTCCGTCTCCACGTCGTAGGTGAACGGGCCGGGGCCGGACAGGAACGCTTCAAGCTCGTGCGGGGCGGGGTGGTACACGATCTCCGGCTCCCGCCACGTCAGCGCGCCCCGGCTCCACCGCACCAGCCGGTCGAGGTCGCGCTGGAAGGCGTCGGTCCACCGCTGCTGCGCGAGCACCAGCCCAGGGTCCAGCGTCGGCACGATGCGGGCGTCCCGCACGATCACCGTCTCCCCCTCGGAGGCCGGCACGTCCGGCGGCAGGAGTCGCAGCGACCCGTCCTCACGCTGGGTCAGGTTGCCATCGAGGATGCCGCCCCGGATCGCATGGATGCTCGGGTTGCCCCCCAGGAGCGACGAGGCCGCCAGCTTGCCCGCCGCGAGGATCCACCGCTCCGGCAGCGACCGCAGCGCCGCCACGACGCCCGGCAGACAGCACTCCATCGGCGTCGGGAGCATCGGCAACAGTTCCGGCTCGACGCCGGCCGATCGCGCCTCCCGGGCCAGGGCGGTGTTCCGCTTCCGCCTCTCCGCGTTGCGCGCCCGCAAGCGGGCCAACGTCTGCTCCATCGGCACCGTGCCGCGACACGCCACGGCGTAGCCCGCCACCGTGTCCCGCTTGGAGATCCCCGCACTCCGCATCGCCCCCTTCACGACCTTCGCGCCGGGGCCGACGAACGGCCGCAGGCGGCTCGCGCTCGTCTGGTCCGGGTAGTCCGCCAGGAGGAGGTAGCGCGACGAGCCCCCGCCGCGCTCCGGCAGCACAGGCCCCTCCGCGTCCGCCAGCGGGCACTCGGTGCAGCGGCACCCCAACGCCATCGCAGCGCGCTTGTCGGGCGTCTGGTCAGCCATCGAGGCCCCCGTCGAGGGCTACCAGGGGCGCGGGGCCGGCGAACGCCATCGCCATCCCCTCCACGTCGCCCCGCAGCCAGCAGTCCGCGCACGCCTCGTAGCGAGCGATGCACCGGAGTCGGGCGGCCTCGTCCTCGGACTCCCACCGGGCATAGGCGTAGTCCGCCCCCCATCCGTAGCGGTCGCGGTCACGGACCCACCGCTCCCCGAACGGCCCGCTCAGGAGCGTCCAACCGATGCGGGCGTCCCGCTCCACGACCTCGGTGCGCGTCTGGTATCGCGTCCCTCGCATCACTCGCTCCGATGCCGGTAGTGGTCATAGGCTTCCGCGTCGAACTTGTGGATCGCGTCGTTCACGACGTGCAGCACGCGATCCCCGTCCACGCGGTACGGACCCTCGATGCTCCGCGCACGCCGCAGCACGTCGAGCACGGTGTCGAACAGGTCGGACAGCAGATCGCGGTCGTGCTGGCGCGGGTCGGTCAGCGCCAGGGACTCGGCCTTGCGCTGCCGCTCCGTCACGGCGGCGCACACCGGGCAGTCGAGGCCGGGGGCGGGCACGTCGCGCGGCTTCCCGGTCGCGTCGGCCTGGACCTCGGTGAAGCGGGGGCGCGTCAGGCCGCTCATGGCTCCGTCGCGCACCGGGGTCAGCCACCCGTCCGGGCCGTGCATCCGGCGCACCCACACGTCCCCGAAGGTGCTCAGGTAGACGACGTGAGCGGTCTGCTCCGAGAGGATGGTCGTGGGGTGCAGATCCGGTCCCAGGAACGTGCATCCCAGGACGGTGTAGAGGCCGCCCTTGTAGTGCCGCCAGATGGACCCGCGCCGAGGCGCACCCGTCAGTGACTCGGCGGCGGCGCTGTTGTCGCCGGGCGTGACCAGCCCCCCGATCAGGTACTTGGTGTCGAAGGGCTTGTCGCCGTCGGCGTCGTAAGCGAAGACGTGTTCGATGTGGCTCATTTCCAGCCTCCCGCGTTTCGGCGCTGAACGTGTGTGGTGGTGGTGTAGGGCCTCCCCGGCCCGTTGCAGGGGCGGCCCGGAGGCGCGAGGCAGTCAGGGTGGGGACAGGAGATCACGACGCAGCGGTGCGTCAGGATCCACCGGCCCCGCTCCGCGCGGACGAACGCGCGCTTGT
>Ga0180437_10002204_pt1 | contig 31669 bp, 19 predicted proteins | sample SS_ome_4_FD_132410 | JGI IMG/M metagenome (GOLD analysis project Ga0180437, IMG submission 132410) | Hypersaline lake sediment archaeal communities from the Salton Sea, California, USA - SS_3_D_1 metaG | ecosystem: Environmental > Aquatic > Non-marine Saline and Alkaline > Hypersaline >... | reverse complement strand
TTTTTTGTAGTTCCCGTATCTCTGTTCGTAATTGTTTTAACTGATTACGGTGGGATGCAAGGCGGCGATTAATATTTTTTACATATTCGGCGATTTGCCTATCAAGGGGAGTGAGCTGAGATTTAGCTTCCGTATATTTTTGTGCAATGCTCGCTAGCAGTGGTTTTACTTCGCGGATTTTTTGATGAAGTTCATTATAAAGTGCACTATTGATTTTTTGCATAGCCTTTAGCTCTTTTTGTACTTTTTGGCGCATAAGCTTCTGAAGAGATACAATGTGCTTTTTAAGGACATCATAGCGTGGATCACTTTTATTAAGAGCGGTATGTGTCTTAATTAAACGTGTCGTTTCGGCTTGCTCATGGTGTGTCTTTTCGTCGATTTTTTCTTTAAGTTGGTCTATTTGTTTTATGAGGTTGAGCGCTTCCGGTTTTGTGTGTTGGATAGTGCAACTTTCAAGGCGCAGAGCAGCAATTTGTCTTTGGAGTGGTGTAATGCCATGTCGTTCCTCAATTGTTTGTATATGCTTTTGTAGCTTTTTGATATGAGTAATATCTTTTTTATTCGCGGGATGTTTTGCAATAAGCAACCGTAGTAGTTCTTTCTTTTGCTCTAAGCGTTTGGTAAGTAAAACTGAATCATTGAGATCGTCCTCATAGGTAGTATTTAGGGACAATTTCTCTTGTTCCCCATTTATAATTGGAAGCCATGAACCGCCAATGAAAAGTATTAAAAGAAGACGCATATTCATAATACCCTCCATATTGGGTAAAAATTTCTTGTGGGGGGAGATATACATTACATATTATATTACTCTAAATTATTTTCGAATATCAATAAATTCTTATAGAAAATATTTTATAAGATGGTATTATTAAGAGATAAAGAAACGTAAACTTACCGATAATATCTGTTTATAAGGTGACTATTGAAAATCTACAAAAAAACACTTAAAAATGGTCTTAAAATGGTGGTACTGCCTCAGGAGCATGCTACCAATGTAGCAATACAACTTTGGTACAATGTCGGCTCTAAGCATGAGCGCATGCTGGCAGAAGGAAGTAATGAGGGTGTTTTGCCCAATGGTGCTAGCGAGCGAGGCCTAGCGCATTTGCTTGAACACATGATTTTTAAGGGAACCACGGCTTTATCTGAATCTGATATTAACCTTATAACGCACAAATTGTCCGGGTCATGTAATGCGTTTACCTCCCATGATTATACGGCATATGAGTTTACATTGCCTGCCCATCATTGGCATCATGCGTTACCCATACTTGCTGATTGTATGACTAACTGTACCTTCAAGGAAGACTTGCTTAATGCAGAGGTCAAAGCGGTTGTACAGGAGCTTAAAATGTACAACGACGATTACCTATCGGTTTTGTTGGAGCAGTTGATGGCCAAAATCTTTAATGGGCACCCGTACAGTTATCCTGTAATTGGGTTTAAAGAGGATTTGTTGAAGATAAACAGGAGTGCATTAGTATATTTTTACGAGCGTTATTATATCCCAAATAACGCACACTTAGTGGTCGTAGGGCCGGTTGATCCCGAGGATGTTTTTGCGAGAGCAGATGAGGCATTTGGATCTATTGAGGCAAAACAAATTATTCATGAGCAAGGTACACCTACTGCAAATCCAGTCGGTCAGGTTGTTACCTTATACCGTGATATCCAGCACCCCCAGGTGGTAGTAGTCTGGCAGGTGCCGGGGGTAAAAGCTAAAAAAGATGGCCCCCTTGATATGCTTTCTTGGATGCTTGGCCAGGGTAAACATGCGCGTTTGGTAAAGCGGCTTGTTGATAATGATGAGCTTGTTACAAGCGTAGAAAGTTTTGTGTATGATCTTCATGAGCATGCGCTTTTTGGTATTCATTTTCAACCATGTGATATCAATGATACGGAAAGAATTATTAAGCATATTAATGAGGAAATAGACCAACTTGTTAAAGAAGATTGGTTTACTGGCCAACATACGAGTGATGATGTTACGCGTGCCTTTAAAAAAATGAAGATGGCGTTTGTGCAGAATTTGGAAGATAGTGAAAAAACGGCATATTTACTTGGCAGATACGTGAGTGCCCATGGTGATGAACAATATATGCTTTCCTATGCTCAAGATAAGGAAGTACTTGCGCGTGAAGCATATAAATGTGCTGCATCATACTTAAAACCTTCACTAATGCACAGAGGAGAGCTATTGCCGTTTACGGCAGAAAAACAAGCTCAATGGGTAAAGGCTCAAGCAGAGGAAGAACATCAGGATAGTATCCTGATGGCAGCAAAAGAACGTTCAACTCCAATTGAGGAAGGTAAATACGTTAATAAGGTTATATGTACTTCATCTACTGATTTTGTATATCCACGTGCTGAGTCATTGACATTATCTAATGGGTTAAAGGTGTTATATTACGCAAGTCCTCACTTTGATAAGATTGATATGATACTTGATCTTGCGGGACGCGTTTGCCATGAGCCAGTAGGTAAAGAAGGAATATACACCTTTTTAATGGATATGCTCGCAGAAGGCACTAAAACATATCCTGGTCAGAAATTTATGCAGGAGTTAGAGACGCACGGTATGTCACTTGGTAGCTTACCAGGGCGTGTGAGTATGAGTATGCTGAGCAGTGATTTTAAGCGAGGACTGACCTATCTTTCCTTTATGCTGTCCGAGCCCGAGCTAGATGAACGGGCATTTGTCAAAATTCGTAGACAGCTTCTAGTAGATATTAATGATTTCTGGGACAGTCCGACCCAGTTTATTGGGCAGCTGGCTCGCGAGTTGGTATATAAAGATCACCCGTATAATAAACCTCATTTGGGGACTGTTACAGGAATCAACGCTATCAGTCCCAGTGATATACAAGCGCTTTACCATAAGATGATTACGCCACATCGCGCAACGTTGATAGTGGTAGGCAACTTAAAAGAGTGGGATATGAAGGAGGTGTTGGAAGATATTCTTGGTGGTTGGCAAGGAAATCATATTGAGGAAGTAGATTATCCTGTTTTAGGTGCAACTGAATCATGTCAGCTAGATTATCCTATCAATCGTGATCAAATTATTCTTGGGTATGCAGGACTTTCTCGTGCACGTACCCATGCTGATTATGATCCTATCTTACTCTTTGACCATATATTAATGGGGGGTTCACAAGGATCAATGGCTTCGCGTCTTTTTCAGATTCGAGAAAAAACGGGTATTTTTTACACAGCAGGAGGCTCGCTTTTAGCTAATGCACATAAAGAGCCCGGTATGTGTTTTATAAAGGCAATTGTATCCCGTGACCGTTTAGCTGAAGCGGAAAAACTTCTTGAAGATTTACTTGCACAAAAAGCTGCCGTACTTTCGCACAATGAAGTTGAAGAAGCAAAACAAGTAATCATTCACTCCGTTCAAAATCACTTTTCCACTAATAAGGGTATTGCCTCCGCATTTTTATTTTTAGAGAAATTGGGGTTAGATCATTCATTTTTCCAAAAGCGCGTTTCTCACCTTAATGCTATTACGGTAGATGAGGTGCAAAATGCTGTTGACCGACTTATTGATACGCAGCACATTGCCAAGATTAGAATTGGTAGAGTGTAATTGTCCCAAATGAGTTCTAGATAAGCAGTTTCTTTTTTTGTATTCTTGATAAAAAAGTTAGCTAGGACGACGTGTCTCAAACCAAACAATTATCTTTTTTGTCACGGGATTTTGAAGCCCAGTTTATCAACCTGTCATCATTAAAAAGAGGTTCGACTATTTCCAAGGAGGTAGCGGAGAAGTTTAATGATCATCTTTATACGTTTTATCGTGATTACAAGCGTCCTTTTTGCTGGCGTTGGTGTGATGATCCCTATAAGATTGTTGTGTCAGAAATTATGCTCCAGCAAACGCAAACGTTTCGTGTAGAACCTAAATTTGACCAGTTCATTCAAGCATTTCCCACGTTTACTGCTCTTGCAAAAGCACCGTTTAGTGAAGTTCTTTTTTATTGGCAGGGATTAGGGTACAATCGTCGTGCTCTCTATTTACAAAAAATTGCACAAAAGGTTGTAGGCGAGTTTAATAATGTTCTTCCCGATGTCCCAGATATTTTACAAACCTTTCCTGGTATAGGCCAAGCGACAGCTGCATCGATTTGTACATTTGCGTATAACAAGGCAACGATTTTTATCGAGACGAATATTCGCACTGTGTTTATTTATACTTTTTTTAGTAATGCAAGAAAAGCGGTAACCGATGATCGAATTAAACCGCTCATTGTACGTACGCTTGATCGGGAAAACCCTCGAGATTGGTACTATGCTTTAATGGATTATGGCGTTACGTTAAAAAAACAGTTTAAAAATCCTAGCCGGCTGAGTGCCCATCACACTAAGCAATCTTCCTTTGAAGGCTCAGAGCGTCAGATACGCGGTATGATTTTGCGTGTATTGCTTAAAAATTCTCGTCTAAACTTTGCGGGTATATGTGATTTGATTGCACGTGAACCAAAAAGAATTGAGAAAAATCTTGCAAAGCTAGTAGATGAAGGACTTATACTAGAGAACGATCGAGTATACTGTTTACGGAGATAGTTTCTCAGCGAGAATAATTTCTCAACACGGTACTCATCAATTTCTTAAAGGGTTGCATATTGGAAAGGTTTATAGTAGCTTAAAGCATTGTTATTGATAAAAAGCCTAAGGGAGGTAACATGAATTTGCGTAATGTGATTATTGTTGTTGTAGTGATTGTAGCAGCTATCGTAGCGTTCTATTTTATTCAACGCCGCGCTGGTCACGATACTAAAAAGGTAGCTGACAAGCAAGTAGCGATGCCTACAAAAGCTGCCAAGCCAGCACAAAAGCCGGCCGAAAAACCTGCTAAGAAATAATAATCAATTAAGTACAACCTAGTACTTACGCTTATAAAGAACTATAGAATAAAAGGTTGCTCTTGGTGGCAACCTTTTATTCATTATAAGTGTTATACACAATTGTGCGTTCAAAGAATTTCCCATATAAACGTACGTTGATCGAGGGATAGACTATTTTTGATTATTTTTCATAGGAGAAGAGTATGAAGCGTTTTTTACATATCATAGGATTGAGTGTTCTTGTGGCCCATTCGATGGTTTATACGTGCACACTTCGAGATGGGATTTCGGGTGACCTTCCAACTGGTTCTTCTCAACCATTTGCTATAAATTTTGCTCCAGATAGTTCGCTTTTAGTTACTGGTAACGATGGCTCGGATGATGCCTCTACGTTTGCGGTAATAGGAACGGCTCCATTTACTGGGCAGTCATATGGACTATCGGGAGGCATGGGACCATTTTCGGCTGCGTTTTCGCCTGATGGATCTTATTATGTTGCCGGTAACCAGGCTACAGGGGATATAACGGTATTTCAAGTTGATGGTGTGACATTAACAAATGCTCAACGGCACACTATTCCCTCAAGTCCTCGCGCGATGGCTTACGCACCTGATGGAAGTTTTTTTGCTACAGCCAGTTTTAGTTCAAACGATATTACACTTCATGCTTTGATTGATGATGAGTTATTTACGAGTCCATCTTATGCACTGCCAGGAGGATCAACTCAACCGCTTTCAATAGCTATTTCACCTGATGGCTCGCTCGTGGCTACGGCAAACTTTGCGAGTGGAAACGTAACGATTGCACCAGTTGTTTCGGGGGCTTTAGGAGATAGAACATCTTACCCTATGCCTGGCGGTGCTTCGGGTGCCAGTGGCGTAGCGTTTTCACCTGATGGTTCTTTTCTTGCTGTTTCAAATCTTGGTTCAAACACTATTACCATATTTACGGTAACAGATGGTACGTTAACCAATGGAATTGCATACCCTCTTGCGGGAGGATATTTGGCTCCCAATTCAGTAGCATTTAACTCCGATGGATCATATGTTATCGTTTCTACGATTGGTGGAACACATGGTGTTGTTGTGTTAGAAATGGATTCGTCAGGGGTGCTGTCGAATGAAGTGGGTTACCCTTTACCGGGAGGATCGTCCAATCCACAACAAGTAGCGTTTGCGCCTGATAACTCAGTTGTTGCAACCGCAAATTTTGATACGGCTGATGTTACATTTTTTCCAACATCAAATTGCAGTATCCCTACTCCCCCAGCGGGCTCAAGTGAAACTTCGTCTGAATCGGAAACAGTTGACTCTTCTGCGTTAAGGCTTCATGGATCTGTGTGTGGTATTTTTCTTAGATAAATACTTACACTTTTAGCGCGCTAAGAGAGTGTGTCAGGCTTTCAATATTAAGCTTGTTGGAACATTATAATGCTTTTCTCTTTTTCATGCTTATGGTTGACGATAGGCAAAGGGTAGTTATTTATGCTTTTTTCTTGTTTATACCAGTTTTGAATTACCTTAACGGGAACGTCCTTTAGTTCAGGGATCCACGTTTTTATATATGTACATTCGGGATCAAACTTTTTCTGCTGAAGCCAAGGATTAAATATTCTAAAATATGGTTGCGCATCACAGCCGGTTGAAGCGCTCCATTGCCAATTGCCGTTATTTACTGAAGGGTCGTAGTCCACCAGTTGGTGTGCAAAGTACTTTTCTCCCCATAGCCAATTAAGATGCAGATCTTTGATTAAAAATGAAGCGGCAATCATACGAGTACGGTTATGCATATAACCAGTAAAATTCATTTGGCGCATTCCTGCATCGACTATTGGAAGGCCGGTAAGACCATTGTACCAGCGCTTAAATAGTTTTTTATCAGTCTCCCATTTGAGGGAATTGTATTTTGTACGAAATGGGTTGCCAAATACATAGGGAAAATGAAAGGCGATATAGGTATAAAAGTCACGCCAATAGAGCTGCCGTAGTAGTGGATTTGTTTTACCGAGCTTAGCAATGATCGCGTAGTAAACCTCGCGGATTGAAACCGTACCAAACTTATTATGGGCTGAAAGTCCTGTAGTAGGAATTGATGGAAAATCTCTTGTTTTAGCGTAGTTTTTAAATGTTCCTATATTACGAAGAATGGCAATGGCTTCAGCACGTCCACCTTTTTGAAAGAGCTGTGGATTTTTGTACGTTGCCCATGCGTGTTTCTCACATATATTTGCAAGAGACTGGGCGCTTGTTACAGGGAACTTTGAAAAATTCCCGCGCTTTGTTGTTGGCTTTGTAATTGGATGAGACGATGCTTGCTTGTAAAATGGTGTAAAGACTTTAAATGGCGTTCCTTGCTTTGTGTAAATGGTTTCGGGATTTGTCAGCAGTAGATCCTCAGATTGATCAAAATGACAATTGAGGGATTTGCATTGTTTCTGAATGTTCTGATCACGTTTTATACTGAAAGGGGTGTAGTCACGATTAACAAATAATGCCTCGGGTTTAATTTCCCTAAGAATCTGAGATACGATTGTTTCAGTCAGCCCATAAAAAAAGTAGAAATTTCCCTCCTTTGCTTTGATATCCTCTTCCAACTTTTTGAGGGATGTAATCATAAACTGCACAGCGTTAAGACTGCGGTATGTATTTTGTTTACCTACTTGACGAGGATCAAAAATAAAGCAGCAATAGACCTTTTTTGATAAGGTTAGGGCTTTGTTAAGACCTGTATTGTCAACAAGACGCAGGTCGCGACGAAAAATAAATACGCTTTTATTATAGGTTTTCATACCGGGTTTTATTTTTCATTGGATGATGAAAAGGTATCACATATTGATAGGAAATAATAGAAGCTCATGTAAGCTACAAGGACTTAATTACTAAGGATTCTTAGTTTATTGTTTAGTATCCTTCAAACTCGAAGTGGCCAACAATCGGATAATGGTCAGATAGGGAACCAAGTTGTTTTTCAACCGTTAGGTAAGCAGTGGTGGGTTTACGGTGTTTATTAGAGTAGAAAATATGATCGATTACTTCACCTTCACTGTTAAATCGTTCTGTTTGTGATTGATTGAAAGGCGCAGTGTATGGAGGCTGGTCTTTTTTAGGAAGCACAGGTGTGACATCAAGGTGTTCAAAAAGTCTCTTATATTCTTCTTGTTGGTCAGGCCGTGATTCCTTGTTATGGCTGTCGATATTAAAGTCGCCGACAATGAAGACTGGTTCATTTTGTGGAATGTTCATTGCATCCATGACTGTACTCAAACGAGTAAGTTGCTTGAGACGAATGTCTCCAGCAGCCTTCATTGTGCGCGATTGTAAATGCGTGCTCAAAATATGATATGGCTTATTGTTTTTTTCAATGCGCGTGTATAAAACTCCCTTGTCTGCCATCCTATCGGAGTTGATGGAAGGGATGCCACTCTGGTTTTTGAATGAATCTTGATAGTAATTATTTTTTATGTTGGTGATGGGAAACTTACTTAACGTTATCAGCCCGCTGTTCGTTAGTCGTAAACTATATAAACTACTTCGTTGCTGTATACCGCTACTATATGGCACTCCATTGCGCTTCATTTCTTCTATTAGGGTCGTACGTGCATCAGTATCAAATGCTTCTTGCAGGGCAAATATATCGGCAAGCGGGGTAATGTTTTGTGGTATTTTTTTGGCGCGTTCCCGTGCATTACTATCAAGTTTTCTTAGCTTTTGTATTTTAGGAAGATAGGTAGGGTCAATACCCAAGTAGTCGGCAACGCCGATTATATTACGGGCTAAAATTTGGTGAGGGAGCATGAAGATATTATAACTCATAATATTTATGCTACTTGCATGCAAATATGCACATGCACTCAGGATACATATGATCGATAAATAAACTAAGAGGTGCTTTTGTATCTTCATAGTCGCCATATTGGTTGATAATCTTCACTAGTAATTAATATTTCTTATAGTAATTATATAACAAATACATCCATTAATTCAACGCTTTTCTATTATTAAGTATAATTTTAATCAATGAATAATAATTATTTACGGGCGCAAAAAATGGAAGTATTGCGCACAAGTAGAGAGGATATTGGGAATGGCCCTGCGTGAGTGAGATGAGATGTATTGCTTTAAAAATTAATTGGACTTTCCCTTATTGATGCGATACGGTTAAGTCTCATGTTTTTGTAGTAATTTGTTGGGATTGTTCTTGTTTGCTGTTCACAGCAATGTTATTGACTTCATATATATTCTGGGGTGGATTTGCTCTATCTCTTAATGGTATGATTTATTAAGTTAGGCAAAAAAGGAGCCTAGTGATGCAAGAGTATTTTCGACTGAGATACTATTGGTTGTAAGGGAAATAAAGTGAGACCTAATTATATAGTAATACCTTGTCTGTCACTATTAACTATGTGGATGGGTAGGAGCACCACTATCCCTGGTCTTAACTGGTATTATGAAGTGTTAACTTTACCTGGTCTTGCCATTGCTGATTGGGTTATTTCAGCGGTATGGGTAGGTATATTTGCATGTATTACGCTTGCAGTGTTGATTGTGTGGAATTGTTTTGAAAGAGATACTAGCTTTTGGGGTATACAGATACTTTTTATGTTAAATATTCTTTTGTCCAGTCAATGGGGTTCACTGGTGTTTGGCAGCGAGTTAGTTGGACTTTCTATTATGCAAGCAGTTGCGGTTGAAGGAACGGGCGTGTTACTTATGTGTTGTGTTGCACGGCGTTCACGTTTGGTAAGCTACTTACTTATACCTTATGTATTGTGTGGTGGTTTTGCCTTGTATCCTAATTTAATTGCGTGGTGGGTCACGTACGTAAGGGACTGATGAAAATAAAAAGGGTGCATGCACGAGAAATATATGATTCTCGCGGATGGCCGACTGTACAATGTGAAGTTTGGCTGGATGATGGTTCGGTTTTTAGCGGCTATGCCCCAGCTGGTTTATCAAAAAGTAGTTATGAAGCACGTGAACTTCGAGATGGTGATAAACGACTTTGGGGTAAGGGTGTACGCAAGGCAGTAGAAAATATCAATGACGTTATTAGCCCAGTGCTTGTCGGGAAAGAACCGATAGCAACCGATCTTGATTACATGCTTATTACGCTTGATGGTACACCAGACAAGTCTCATCTGGGAGCCAATGCCATGATCGCAACTAGCATGGCATTATACCGTGCTTATGCGCATGACCAGGGTATAGAATTATATGAGCTGATCGCTTTTTTAATAGGAGCACAATCAGTTTCTATTCCATGCCCCATGTTTAATATCATTAATGGTGGACGGCACGCTGAAAATACATTGAATGTACAGGAGTTTATGTATGCACCGTTGAGTGCAGAAACGCTACGTGAGGGTATTGACTCAGCCATCGCTCTTTTTCATGAAATTAAACATATACTCCGCAAACAAGGAGTTTTTTTTGGTATAGGTGATGAAGGGGGTATTACTGCGCCATTTGATGATCCACGAACGGCACTCGATGTTATGATGCAAGCACTCGAAAAAGTAAGCATCGGTTCAGAAGCAGGTGTTGGCGCTATTGCCCTTGATGTTGCGGCAACACAGTTTTATGATAGCAATAAAAAGCGGTACATTGTAAATGGTAATCCGTTGACGTCAGAGGAGTTGATTGTATTTTACAAGGAACTTGTTAAAACCTACCCTATTTATTCCATTGAAGACGGAATGGCAGAAGATGATTGGGAGGGATGGGTTGCGATGTATGAAGCTCTCTCGGATGAAGTGCAACTTGCGGCGGATGATATTTTGGCAACGAATCCTGAACGCTTGGTGCAAATAGCAGAACAAAATTGTGCAACGGCGATGGTTATCAAACCAAATCAGATTGGTACGGTAACGGAAGCATTAGAATTAGTGAACGCATGTAAGAGCAATAATCTAAACACTATAGTCTCACACCGTTCTGGTGAGACAGAAGATTCATTTATCGCTGATTTTGCCGTAGGAACCAGTGCTGGTCAACTCAAGGCCGGTGGTGTGTGTCGTAGTGAACGCATGGCAAAATATAATCGTCTTCTCGCAATAGAGGATATCCTACTCGTAACCGGCAGTAGCTACGGGGGTGATGAGTAGTTTGGCTAGGGTTACATTTTTATCATGATGAGAATTTTTTCTTGCATTCCATTTCTTCTTTTATTATTGTACCTATAAATTTCACTTTTAGGAGATAGGATTTTTTACAATTTTTTATAACCGTTCTTTTTCAAAGTATTTCATCGTATTTCATCTAGATTTTATATAATGGTTTGCTCAAATAATGAAGCTATTTTCTAATTTATTAGTGGATGTAATTTATTGTTTAAGTAACTAAGGTAATGCTAGATACACCTACTGCTACTGCATAAAAACTTGAGAGTAAATTAGAATTGGATGATTATTTTCTATTTTTGATTCTAACGCTAAGGAGCATATATGAGAAAAAATGAGATTGTTTTTTTGGCAATGTTACTTTTGGGCTTCAATACAAAAGCTATTAAACCTCAGGAAACCATAGCGAGACTTGCTCGTATATCCCTAACAATATTACATACCTTTAATGGTACTGATGGATCACAACCTACTGTACCGTTAACGTTAGGGGATGATCAATGTTTATACGGGATAGCAGAGCACGGTGGTAAAAAGAATTGTAGTGATAATGGTGGCTGTGGTACAATTTTCAAGCTGGAAAGACAAGGAAATGGTAGAGAATTTCAATTAGTTTTCTCATTTCCAAATACAACTAATTATTCTCCAACTTCTCCATTGGTAAGTTTAAATGGAACTTTATATGGGCTCAGCGCAATGGGGCTCAATTTTGGCGCAAATTTATATTCCGTTAAAATAAATGAATCACTGTCCATTATACAATTTATACCTTCTAATAGCTTAAGTGCTGGAATTACTTTGCAGAAAGGCAAATTTTTTGGGGTAGCGGACTCATCTTCTACTAGCCCTCCAAATGTACAATTCTTTTCCCTGGAATCAGATGGCAGTAATTTTGAAACGTTTGTGGTAGATAATAAACTGGTAGGAACAGCAATAGCATCTCCCATGTTGTCTGCAGAAAATGGCTATTTATACGGAACTGCTTCTCGTGTAGGTACTTTTAAAGGTGGTACGGTCTTTCGATTAGATCCTCTAACTCAAAAGGCAGACCTTGTATGTAGTTTTAATGAAACTGTCGGAACTGATCCCCTCAATCTTATGCAGACGACTGATGATAGAATTTTTGGAGTAGCTGTGAGTGGAGGTACGTATAATGCAGGAACTCTTTTTGAGGTACATGAAAATTCGTGTGATACAGTACATTCCTTTAATAAAATAGATGGGTTATCCCCAATTGGAAAGCTTGTACAATACGATGAAAAAACGTTGTATGGTACCACTCTTGTAGGAGGAAAAAATGGAAGAGGTAATATTTACGAAGTTACCTTAGGTGACGAGGTAATGGTTACATCTGTGTATGACTTTGATAGTTCTGAGGGAGGTTTCCCGAGTGCAGGGTTAACAAAGGCTGGAAATAATACTTTTTATGGAGTTAATTCAGGATGGGATACGATTCACGATAGGATAGAATCAAATGGAACAATATTTGAGTTTGTGATTACAGAGTAAACGTAAAACAGAGGAGAGATAAATGAATTTTTTGTTTAATCTGATTATGGTATTAAGTATTTTCTATGGTTCTGAAGCAGGTCAAGTTGTTGAAAGGGAACAACCGGTTGAGGCTCAGTTTAGGACTTTACATAAATTTTTAAATGTGGATAGCAGTGGGCCTATGGGCCCTTTAGTGATTAAGGATGACTTTGTATATGGCATTATGAGTTTTGGGGAAACTCAGTTGGGATCTGTGTATAGCTTTAACATAAATAATGAATCCTTTGAAACGTTCTATAATTTTACTGGAAAAGACCTTGGTGTACCTCGGACAGGGCTTTTCAAGGGAGTGGATGGTTATGTTTATTGTATCAGTTCTAATGGTTCTAATCGATTTGAGTGGTACTTTTTAAAGTTAGATACTGCTGCTCACACCGTTAACTCTTCCGTGACAAAGGCCGGCTTAAGTGGACCCCCATATTGGCTGACCCCGATTAGAGAAAGCTTTTGGACTGGCTCGTCGCCTACACAAGCAGCGCCATTTATAACTACTGGGACAATTTTTCTCTATAATCAACTGGAAGATACTGTGAAAGTTGTATGGAAAGATTTTCCACAAGAATTTAGTAAAAATACTTTTTCTCAAATGATTGTTGGACCAAAAGGAAAAATTTTTGGCAACTTACCGGGAGGGCCTTTTTTTGCTGACGGATTTATATACACTCTCGATGATAAAGGAAACCACAGTGTCTTTTTTAATTTTACTAAGCAAGGTTTTCCTGGTATAAACCCTAATAATATTATACTCGGGAGTGACAATGCGTTGTATGGGACAGCTATTAGTTCTGATTTTGATCTTGTATATAAAATTATTCCTTCCAATAAAAAGTTTATATTGATTCCTCTTAACCAAACCGAAGTTGGTAGTAATCCTTGTTGCTTAATTCAGGCCAACAATGGATTACTTTATGGTATGACTTCGTCGGGAGGAGAAAATGGCATAGGTTCAATTTTTGCAGTTGATCCTAAAAATAATACTGTTGAGGCAATATATTATTTTAATTCGGATTATAGTCGCCATCCTACTGCTCTTCTTCAAATAGATAACGAAACCCTTCTAGGAACATCTTCAGGAAGACCAGGTTTTAATGAAGGTTCAATTTTTGAGATTGATCTTGGTTAATCCAATCCAGTTGAGTAGTTTAAAATTAGAAGGCAAGCGGTGTTCTAAGCTCTTTTAGGTACCCATGATCCTTAATAGTCCTAATTGAAATTTAATATATTGTCAAGTTCTATGTTAGTATTGACATTTGATAGGTGTCTTATAGTATCAAATATATAAGCTTCACACTTAATTAGTTATTATTTACCAAAACTCGAGGAGTTATTATGTATACATTAGCTTTACTAGCAATCCTAGCGTTGGCAGCTAGCCAAAATGGGGTTGTAGGGAATCCTTGCGCAGATGATTGTAGTTTCCAATGTACCCAAGCATGTGACGGGGTTGTTGAAGCTGAGTCATGTATGGGACAATGCATGGATAAGTGCTGCTGTAAAACTCAATGTTGCCCTGCTTGTTGTACTATCGGTTGTAATCCGGAAGTCATAAACTAATTCCATATTTAACCATTTTAGATAGAGCAGTGATGTTTTTAACATCGCTGCTCTATCTTTTTAGTATTTCAATGTTATTGGTTTCGATTAAATAGTCATCAATAATTTCTTTTTCTGGGCGTTCTTGTCCAAAAAAGAATCTAATAATTGGGTCTCGTTCATTGCCAATAGGCTCATTTATAAGCCCGTCATTCGTTTCATTTTCGATCTTTCTTTTGGTATAAAGATCCATAGGTTTTCTTATTTTGGGTTCAATAATGGTTGGTCTTATAAACACGCCAAGTTCGGTTTCAATTACGTCTTTTGCATTACTGCGGAATAACCACCCTACGAGAGGTATATCTCCTAGTATTGGTGTGCTGGTTATCTTATCTTGTTCGAACTTTCGGCTTAATCCACCGAGTACAAGGATTTGGTTAGGGCTGCTCATATTGATATTGGTTTGAATCTTACGAGAATTTCTAGCCTGTGTAGCTTCATTACTAAATTGACTTATATCAATAAATATTTCTAAATTGAGCCTATCTGCGGAAGCTATGCGAGGTGTGATGCTTACTGCTAGAGTGGCTGGGACGTCTACGACGTTGATATTGTAGGCCCCCCCAAGGGCACTTGAAGAATCACCAAAGCTTCGTAGAATTGTAGAGTTGGTTATTTGGGCCGGTGTGTTGTTGATGGCAACAAGATAGGGGTGCGAAAGTACTTTGGCTTGGCCGATTTCGTTTAATAGCGAAAGTACGCCCCAAATACCGGTATTTGCCGGGTCATTAAACGAAAAGATTAAAGAACCAGGAGCTGAGCCACTGATAATAGTTGTATCTGAGCCAACAAGTCGCAATAAATCGCCAGCTATAGTTGTTCCTTCTGGACAAAGATTTTGACCCATCAATACAGAACTACAGTTTTCAGGCGCTACTTGGATGCCTGCTAGTTGGGCAGATTGGAATTCAACTCCTTCTTTAAAATCAAACCGTTCTTGGTTGCGGAATTGAGTTTCTAATACCTTTTGAGGTAATCTAGTATAGTCGACAATTAAGACTTCTAATATAACCTGTCTTTGTGGAACATCTAAGGAATCAATTAATTTTTTAATTTGCTCCCAGTCGGAAGGTTGCGCAGCGATAATAAGGCGATTCCCTCCTCGATAAACTGTTCCTGTTGTACCTGTACTGGCACTATCAAAGCCATTTCCTCCAGAATATCCTCCATACCCACTGTTATATCCACTATTATATCCATTGGTACCAGTTGTTCCGGTACCATTGACAGGTTGGTAGGTTTCAGCCTGGATGGCTACGCCTTCAAAGAATCGGCGACTGCCTGTTGGTATACGTTGACCCGCAGCTTGCTGGTCCTGAAGGCCAGTTGAGGTGATTACCCGTTTGAGCACCCCGGCAAATGATTGCGCATCAAGATATTTAAGATTATAGACATGAAATACAGATTTTCCCGCTTCAATCGGTGAGTCCATATGTTCACGAATAAACGATTTAAGTCGATTAACTGGTGCTTCCTTTCCGATAATAATAATAGTATTACGGCGTGGGTCATCAACAACTCGTATATCGGTTGAAAAGTATTTGCCGACAATCGTTGGAGTTTGCCCACGAGGTGCTCCTCTTTGGGGGGTTGTGGCTAAAATTTCTTCTCGCAGCAATTTGACAACAGAGGCTGCTGATGCGTTATAAAGTTGTACCGTAGTGATGTTTAGGTCACTTCCTGCTGCATCCAGGCCCTTAAGAAGTTCAATGGCTGATCGGACAATGCGAGAACGATCAGTAATGACAACACTATTTAATACTTCGTCCAGGATAATATTTTCTTTTTTGGAAAGTATTTCACTAAGCACTGCATAAACGGGATTTGTTGCAGTACGTTGAATATTAAGTGTTTTGAGATAGTAAATTGCACGTACAATCTGATCGGAATCAGGTAATTCTGAAGGCTGAAGAACGCTGTCATTGCCAAAAACGAACAAGGGTGCCTCGAGGCGAGGAGCAGCGCGTGATGGAATAACGCTAAGGTACGATTCTCCTGGAATTAAGTTATACCCTGCATAATTAAGAAAGAGATAGAGATATTTTTGTGCCTCATCGAGAGTGATTAACTCACCTGGCTTAAAGGTAACCTTTTCTGTCAGCCCCTTGGGTGGAAGTATGACGTTAACCTTCTTTTTTTCTGCAAATTGGTTTACCACATCAGAAAGTGGAGTATTATCAAATGAGAAGTTTATTAAATTAGGATTAAGCACATCTTTTCGTTCTGACGGCTTAAAAGTAACTCTTTTAATATATGTTGGTTCCTTTTTTTCTTTTTTTACCGGTTTTGTTGGCTCTTTTTTCTTAGGCTTTTTTTCAAGTTTTTTTGTAGGTTTCGCGGTCGGCTTTTTTTCTTTTTTCTTTTCTTTTTTTTCCGGTGGCTTAGCGGGCTTCTTTTTAACTGTAGGCGCTTCTTTTTTTATTCCTATAGTAGGTTGTGCTTCCTGAGGTGTTTCTTTCTTAGCTTCTTGTTTTGGTGGCGTTGTAGGCTTAGTAGGGGCGACCTTTGTTGGGGTTTCTGGAGCTTTTGGCTTTGAAGGCGGTGTTGTTGTAGGAGGTTCAGTTGGTTTAGTCGGCGCTTTGTCATCTTGAGGGGAAGTAGTAGGGGGAGAAGTAGTATCCGTAGTTTTGTCAGGGGTAGTCGGTTTCTTATCGTCGCTTGTTGTCTTTTTAGGAGGAGTATCAACAATTACAACTGGTTTTGTTTTATCTTTGTCTGAAGGCTTTAAGAGTGGAATTGGCTTAGTTGGTTGTTTAATTACCGGAGGTTTTATCGCTATTGGGATTGCCTTTTTATCTTTATCATCAGGTTCAGTTGTTTTTGGTGCTTTGATGATAACGGGCTCTGGTTTTCCAATGGTTACTACAGGTGTGGTCTCTGCTTCTTTTGTTTCTGTTACTTTTTCTTTCGACTGAAGCCTAGAAGTTTTAAGGGGAAATTTCTTTTTTGGTTTTTTTGAACTTCGGATTCCAAATGCATTGAAGGGGATGCAGAAAGCTAAAAGTAAGCAACATAATTTGAGGGAAATGTGTATTATCTTTTTCATACCTAAGCCAATTAGTACGCAGTGTTTGCATGCGATCTTCATTATACCGTGCGTTTAGTGCAGTGTCTATTTCTTCTAAAGAGTCCCTAAAGATTGTTGGGTGATTGTTGGTATATAATTGCTATGAGATGGTCTTTGGCTGTAATGTGGCAATGATAAGGGTGGCATCAACTTTCGGTGCAAATCGAGATTTCGTAAGCGCAAGCTCTTTGGTAAACAGACGGTTATTTTGCTCTATTTTATCCATCAACTCTTCAACCTGTTTCATATCAAGTTTTTTAAAGTTGCTTTCTAGTTGTGTTTCAGTATAGCCATTACCAAGATCATTATCGAGTACCACAGGATCTTTACTCATCATGCGTGTTAAACCTAGATCTTTTACTGCAAGTTGAAAAAACTCCTTAATACGAAAGTTTGGTTCCCGGTCAAGAATAGTATTCACTTCTTGGCGTTGTTTTTCGACCAAGGCATGTCCTTGTAAAATTTTGCGTACGACTGATCGTTGTTTATTTACATTGGCAAGCCGTCTGTCGAGTTCTTTTATTTGTCTTCGCTGAAAAAAGAATATGACTCCGATAATCAAAAGAAACACTCCACCCGCTATCGCAAGGTAGCGGTAAAATTCACGGCTATCCAGTTCTTGCACGAAGTTTACAATGGAGGTCATATTCATGATAGTTCCTCAACGGGTTTTAATGGCATTTTAAGTGAAAACTTGAGCTCTTCAAGTCGTGGAACATTGGTGAATAATTTAGAAGCGCGTAATTCTTCTTCAAGCTTTGAAAGTGCTTGGTAATTTTTGACGCGTCCTTCAAAGGTCATCGTGTTTTCAGTTAAAATCCATTTTTTGAGGTTAAGACCCAAGCCGACCCGGTCGATACGCTTACTTAGATCAACCAGATATTTCATAAATGAAGCTCGATTTTGTGGTGAAAGGGCAAACCAGATATTTTTTTCTCGCTTTAACTCATTTTGGGCAGATCGTTTAAGTTTTTCTAGTGACTTACTGCTTTTACTTAAAGTAGGAAAAACTTTCCTAAGGCTTGTTATAGCTTGCTGTTCAGAACTTTTTATTTCATTTCGTAGCTTGCGTGCAGTTAAGATGCCACGCCCGATGACTGATATAATAATGAGTACAAGTAGCGTACCAGCAGCAATTAATTGATTGCGTACCCGTTTATCTTGCCGCTCCTGCGTATCCCCAACATTTAGGTTAAAATCAATGGTTGTTGACAACGAAAGTGCTGCGCTGAGAGGAATGATGCTACTATTATTAATTTTACTGAGGCTCTTACTGTTAAATAAACCATGCTGCATGAGTGTCTGGGGGGTAATGTTGCTTGCACTTATACCAGTGACTGTGGTTAGGAGTTGATGTAGACCTTTAATAGCAACAGCAGGGCCCATCAAAAGCAATTTAGAATATGGCTGGCCATCCAGTCTTTCTTTACTTGCATCAAGTGTAAGCTTGATGTCAGCGAAAAAAGGGGTAACGGTTTTAAGAATTTTTTCTGGGTCTATACCTGCGCGGTGTAAGTGTTCAGTGTTGGTATCAAGAAGCTTTGCAAACTTAATAAGTCCATGCGGTACATAACGGGTTGCAATAAGCATTCCATCATGAACAATTGCCATACGCATGCCATGATATCCTAGGTAAAATATCACATCGTTCTTTTGCTCATTTGTTTGAGGATATAGGGCTTTGTAAAGTGCATAAAGTTCAAAAAGGTCTACGGTAATCTTAAACGGATCGACTCCCCCCTTACTAAGAAGAGCAAGGTGTTGCGCGAGTACTTCATTCTTAACCGCTGCAACATATACGATCGATTGATCTTCATCCTGCTTGGTGACAATACAGTCCACGGTTGCTTCAACAAGGGGAAAGGGCAGGAGTGATTCTACTTCAAATGGAAGCACCAGCTTGATTTTTTTTAGGCTGGTAAATGGTACGGTAAGCTCTTTGAATACAACCGAACTTGCGGGTAACACTGAATAGAAACGATCATACGAACCAATACTTTTGAGCGCATTTGATAACGCATGAATTACACGCTCTTCATAAGGAATAGCGTTGTTATTTTCAATAGCTTCTTCGACTGACTTTTTAAATGTACGAGTTTTGCCTTGGGCAGTGACTAGAACCATGCGAACATGAGAGGTTGTGACCTCACAGGCGACTATTCGCTGAGAAAAGAGATAATAAGGACCAATATTTGTTGGTAAAAAAACATCCCGTATCATTGTGTAGCCCCAGTATTGGCAGGATCATGCATAAACTCATGTAAGCTCTTACTGTCTTGACGACGCCTTTTTTTAGAGACGGGCTTAGGTGGAGGTATCTGCCGTTTAGGACGCGGTGTTTCGGCTGGGGGGGCGGTGTAATTGTTTACCGGTCTTCCTGTTTCATCGCTGACTGAAATATCTACTTGATATGTAGGCTTTTCCGGTGATGGCTTTCTCTTTCTTCTTCTGCGACGCCTATGTTTTTGTGGCTTCTCTTGTTTTTTATCAGCTGTCATTTCTCCATTCATATCAACCGTAACTGGCTGTGCAAATTCTCTGACCTTTCGGGTAAGTTCAGGGGTATCATTGCCAAAAAAGTATGTTTGTATTGGATCACGAAGCTGTGTTTCGCTATCCATTTCACAAAGTATGCGCTCTGCATCCCGAATTCGTGCATCGGTAAATTCATCGATTTTGCGCTCGGTATGCGGTTGTATTATTTGCGAAGAGATAAGAATAAGAAGACTTGTTTTTTGTTGAGTTTTTGCTTTGTTTCTAAAGAACCAACCCACAAGAGGAATGTCACCTAGTATTGGGGTTTTAAACTCAGTGTCTAGGATGCGATCAATTACTAATCCACCCAGTGCTAATACCTGATTATTTTCTATAATAACTGACGTTGTTATCTTTTTTTCATTCCGATTTCCTGAGTCGGTATTGAGGGCACCAGTTGAGGATATTGCAGCGGAGTTTGCAGTTGTAAAGTTACTGTTTTCTACGGTAACATTTAACGTTATCAGGCCGTCAGGGCTTATTTGTGGTGTTAAGTTGACGGTTAAACCAGCAGTGAGGTCTCCAAGAGTCGGTTGAGAGTTTTCCCCTCCACCAATAACATTGGAGGTGACTACGCGGCGAACTTCATTGATTGCAATCTGAGCATTGTATTTATGGGTAGTGACAAGAAAGGGTTTAGCAACAACGGAGACGTTGGTTAGCGATTGTAAGACTTTAAAAATTCCCCAAACCCCAAAAGCGTCACTTCCCAAGGTAAGGACGGTAGAACCAAAAATATTAGCAGATGCAAGGTTAATAAGGTCCCCTAAAAGACGAACTGATCCACCTTGATCAATAGTAGGAGGAAATTTAGGAGAAGTGACTGTTGCTGGATTTTCTACAATGGGAGCAAAGGACGTTGTGGAAAACGGTAATCCAGATGTTTGAAAATTAACATTATCGCCAAGCAATCCATTAAGTGTTGGCACCCGATTTCTAAATTGAATACCGAAAGCTCTATCATCGGTTACATCAACATCCAATACCAAGATATGCGTTGCTACCTGTGGTTGTTCAGTATCAATCTTTTGTAAAAGGTCGTAGATTTGTAGATAATCATCATACTCAGCGTTGATGATAAGGCTATTGGTTGATTTTTCTGGTGTTATAGTAACCGTTGGCTTGAGGAATTTAATGCCAGCAACAACACCACCTACCGCTGCTGTTCCCCCTTGTTGTTCAAAGCTTTTTCTTAGGTCGTTAAGGATAGCTGCAGTTGTTTCGGCATCAATAAAGTGAAGCGGATATACATGTAATGGCGAGTATGGTAGATCAATGTCTTGATCAATTTCATTTGATATGAACTCTTCAATTTTCTTAACACTATCCTGTGGACCGAGGATAATAAGACGGTTGGTTCGTTGATCAGCAATGACCCTGACATTTTTTGTCAAGAAGGATGAGGAGGCAGCTTGTGGTTGGCCTGCACGAGAAAAGCGTTGTAAAAGACTTCGCTCTTCGGTAGCAAGTTGATCATACAGCGCTTTGACCTTAGTGGCTTCAGCCTGTTTAAGTTTAATAACGCTGAGTGTTTCTGGTAGGCGTGCTTGATCAAGCTCTTTCAGTACCGCAAGGGTGGCACGAATATTAGAAGCCTTATCAGTTAATATCAAGGCGTTGAGGGGACCGACAACTATTGGAGGAGAACTTATAGCACTTCGGAGACTTTCAGCAACGCCAACAATAACTTGGGGGGTGGTATTTTGTACGAAATATACATATCTAATTTTGACATCACTGCTTGGTAGTAAACTTGTTTCAATACCAATGAATGTTGGAAGCGGTTCTTTCCCACTTAATTTAGAAGTAACCTGATTATTGGTAATTTGAAAGACACGTTCAGCGGGCCCGGGAATAACCATTAGTCCCGCCATATCTAGAAACGCAACAAAGATATCCCATGCTTCTTTTTTGTTGAACGGCTGTTCTGTTTTAAATGAGAATCGTATTGCTGTGGGACTTTTTCCTCCTGGAGGTAACGGTTCAAGAACATTGTCGAGAATGAAGGTTAAACCATATTCCTTTTCAAAGTACTTGATAAGGTTGATAAGCTGCGCATTTTCAAAGTTAATCTCAATAAGCTTTTCTCCTTCAATATATTCCCAAGGCTTAAGCCACTTAGAAAGAGACATATGTGGTGTGTCAGTATCTAGTTCCACCGGAGGTGTATACTCTTTTTTCTCAGGGGCCGCCGAAGTAATAACAATATCTGGTCCAGCTTCTTGCTTATGTACTACAGTTTTTTGATCGGGCTTTTGAGTAGGTTGTACATCTTTGGTTGAATCTTTTTTAGCTTTTTCCGCCTCTTTTTCTATAATCTTTTCTTTTTCTTCTTTAATGCTGACAGCAGCTTTTTTAGTAGGAGTTTTGGTAACTGGAGTTATTTGAGAAGCTTTTGTAGTGGAAGACTCAGTTGTCTGTGGTGTCGCAACGCTAACTACAGACTTTGATTTGGTTGCTTCATCAACTTCTTGTGCAAAGGCTATTCTCGTAACAAAAAAACTAAACGCAAAGATGAAGATCGTTATAATGTGTCTTTTTTTCATAGGTTCTATGCTCTACCTTGCTTCTTTAGTGGTCGCTTGATGAATGCACTTTGCCCCCCAGTTTCTTTCATGTGTGTTTTTTCTTTTTGCCTTAGGGCCTCAGGCATTAAGTCTGCCGTCTTTATAGCTTCTAATGGTGCTTTTTGTTGTACATCTTGCTCCTCTGATAAATCTTGCAACATATACGTTAATGTAATTGTTCTGAATCCACGTTTTGCTTTAATAGTTAATGGCACCCCAAGCGGAAGTTCAGTGAGTAGCTTGTATGCAGCCATATGATTTTCAGTTGTTGCAACTGGCATATCATTGATACTGAGTATAACATCCCCTGATTGTAAGCCAAGTGCTCGACCAACTGAATCACTTGCAAGGCGACCAATCTGAATGCCATAAGCTACTTCCTGTTGTAATGCACTTGTCATATCAAGCATACTGATAAACTCAGCTACATTATTGATACGTTGCTGTAACAACAGTGGATCAATGAGAAAACTTGAAGAAGATACTCGACGAATGACATCATTCCAAGTAGTTTCCTGCTCAAACAATTTGTCACGTGCTGCATCGGCTTCTGACAGAAAAACAACTTCCTGTTGACCGTTTGAGCGAATGAGAATGATCTTATTTTTGTTAATACGAATGATTTCTCCATCTTCGATGGTTTCACCTACATGATAGAGCTGTTCTTTCTTGGTTTTATCATCTGAAATTACCGCACGGTTATCTTGTTCGTCACTAGCGTAGATGATGCCTTTAAGACTGATTTTGAGTGGATCAAGAAAGGTAGCTTTTTTTACTTTAAATGGAGGCGGGTATTTTGGTGTTGGGGGTGTCGGTAGGTCAGTGTCCACGTCGGGTTCTACTACCGGTGGGAGTGGTGTTTTATACGTGCCAAAGAGGTCATTTTCATAGATCTCTTTAACATCTTCTTCTGTAAGTGCCTTTCGTGGTGGAAGGCTTATTATTTTTGGTTTTAATGAAACACGTGCAGGTACCTTTTTTCTAAAAAGGGTAAAAGATGCGAGCAAAAGAAGAAAGAGAACCAACAGCCCGCTACTTATCATCCAAACCGGACTTCTCATGTACGAATTTCCTCGTGGTGTTGCGCAAAACACTTATGCTATGTCATAAACAACGTGGATATCACAGCATTAAAAACTCGTCTTCGAGTATACTAACGAGTCGTCCGATATGCAAGCGGAATCGTTTGAAAAAGTCTGTACTAAGTAACCCTTATTCAGATCTTTCCTCTTTTGTATAACGAGTGCCTTAAGAGTATAGGTTAAGGAAAGAATTTCTTTTTTTGTTAATGTGAGCCTAAATGACATTGAATTCTTAGATCAATTTTGTAGCCTATAAAAGCTATATAATGATTGATTATATCACTAGTGTTTTTATTAATCTTTGATCATAGAAATTAGATTATCTTTCTCGTGTTTTAATAACCCAAGTAAACGACCGGCATCATCTGAAAGCTTTCGCCATTCGGGAGTTTCTATAAGTCTTTCATAATCATCATATCGTTCATCTACAGTTGTACTATCTAAAAAGCGATTAAAATCTCGATTTAGTTTAATTGCAGCTAAAAGAAACGTGCTTGAAGGAGCATACTGTTGAATTTTTTCAATAAACCCTTCAAAATCAGCATCCTCATAAAATGAAGCTACGAATTCATTAAATGAAGCATACCATGGCCCTTCGGGTCCCCACTGTTTTCTCTGAAAGTTGCGGTCAGACATTTCCTTTAAGTCTTCTTCAATTAATTCAAACCATAGTTTAATTGGTATTGGCATATCGATCTCTATTTTTAAGGGTGAAAAGTAAATTGATCATATGGTATGTGTGCGTTTGGATGTTTTCGTGATATAGGCATGTTGTTAATGTCTCTTGCCATCCCATCCTTCATTCTAATGACATATGGATTCTGTTGAGCTGGATTTGGGTTAAGAGGATCTCCTGGCATAAACCTAACAGAATCATGTGTACTTGTTGGATTGGTGTATTTAACACCTCTTACTTTATCCATTTTTTTTGAAAGTTTTTTATGCCAGTGGTCTGGCACATTTTTACGGTGTTCATAAAAATTTGATGGTAAGCGACGCCTTACTTTTATATTTACAATTTTTCTTGTTATCGAGCGTCGAGCTCTGTTTATCCATTTTGCCACTCGTACCGTAGATTTGTCAATTAATTTCTGTGCACGCGGACCAGAGAGCTTGGTGAGTTTTTTCAAAGCAGAACGTGTTGCTTTAGAGGTTTTTGATATACCTTGTGCTATCGGTTTAAGTAGTTTTTTTAGTCCAGGTTTAACAAGAGAAGTACTTCCTAATGAAATGAATGTACTTGCAAGAGATGCTCCTGAGGTTGTCCCTATAAAAAATCGATTGAGGGCGCTTATTTCCTCGTGTGTGAAATAATCTCTGCCGGCATATGCTTCATATATCCCTTTTAAGTCACCAAGTACTGGGAACAAATCAGCAGTTGTAGATGCAGCATACATTTTGAAAGGGACTGATACATCAATTTGTGTATCTTCAGTTTCTTGGCGATTATAGGTATTCGTAGCATCGTAATCCTGATAAGATGGCTTTGGTGATTCTTGTGCACCCTCCTTTTGGGATGGCTCGTAATTATAGTTTTTATGAATAAATCCTTGGGCTAGGACGTCTTCATTATCATCGCTGACTACCGAATAATCATATGCAATATTTAAAAACTGGTCAGCAAGTTCGTCAGCCAAAAGGTCACTGGTAAATGGATCATTAGCTTCAGCAAGTTTCATAATGTTGTTCGCAATCTTTCTAACGTTGGCGATAGGGATCACTACCCGATAATGAGATTCTTCGTCATCAAGAACCTCATATGTATTGGTTTCATCTCGATTTAAGGGTGCCTGATGGTAGGCATTTTCAAGGTTATGCTCGTATGAAATTGTTGGTTTATTTACCCCCTCGTAGTTATGCGCTTTTTGGTTCAATTCTCTCCTACCATACAAGCCAGTTTCGCTGCCTTCCCATGGATTAAAGCTTGCACTTATCTCCCTATCAACGGTATTGGATGCATCATATACCTTTTTTGCAATAACTTCTTGTGCCTCAATCGTACTATTGCTTGATGCTGTAATAAGGGTTGATCCAATTAGATAAAGGATGCCTTGTAGATCATACTGAGCTTCTTGCGCACTGATAGAGGCTTGTTGGGGTGCTATTTCTTGGGATACTGATTTTTGACTAAATCCTCCTGCAAGAGTTCCTGCCGTGCTAGCGCTTAACGAACCACCGTATGCCCAGGAATCAACCGTATCTTGGATGGTTTCGAGAATCATATGTTCTGCATTTGCCTCAACAGTGCTTGCCTGAAACTGATCTCCTGCAATATAGAGTGTACCGCTGGGCGCATGTATATGTAGATGTTCTGCCGTGACTACATTGGTTTTAAACGTGGTAGAAGAAGTTCCACTAATATATCCATCAATACCTACAGAGTAGGTATCTGCAAGTGATGCACCTCCCGTGATTCCCCCCGAGTACTGAGTTGCTTTATGCGTAGAGTACCCTGAATGAATAGTTATATCCCCTTCGTGTGAGGTAAGGGTGAGTTCTTTGATGGTCCCATCGCAGATGGCTCCATCGTTGATGGTTTCATTTGCAAGGGTTTTGTTTGTGAGGCAGTCTTCTTCCTGGTTGCCGTTCTCAAGTATTATCCCTTTGAGTACGATATCTTCTAATGACGAGATATTAATAATTGGTGCGTCCAATATACCTGGAGTATGCATTGTTTGTTGTTGTTTGCTTACGTCCATACCAATTCTGACAGAGACCTGAGGAGTAAATATTGTGCGAAGGCGATCGTTCAGAAATTGACGCTTACTGATACCTTTTTTTCGTGCATTACTGTAAGCAGAAAGAAGTGCAAGAGTTTCGATAATAGCAATGGTACCTGCACCAGTGTAATCAGCGCGACTTTCTGCCTTAGAGAGTTGATGCAAAGAATCTAGAAGTGGATCGTTATCTAAAACAGCCCATACGGCACCAGATGGATTGTCGTTAGCAAGATTTTCTATAATATCGGTTGCATAACCATCACTTATTGTGAGAGTCCATGTATCAGCAGTAATCGCAGTTTTTTGGTGGGCATTAGTAATGATATTGTCTCGGGCTGCCTGAATGTGGATGGCATTATCGCCATGTACCAGAACTGCTTCCATAACATTATCATTGCCGGCCTTTATAGAAACATTACTTCCAGCAATGATCTTAGTTTGCAGTAGCTTATCTTGTTCCATTTTTTTTACCGAACTATAAAGGGTTGAAAAAGAAAGCCCTGTTCTCGTTTCTGTTGCATGAGTGGTAGTTGATTGAACACCAAGGTCATTATCCTTTGTTGCGGTAATAATAACATTTTGCCCAGCCTGTACGAGCGTTCCTTTAATAGCGTTATTTCCATGCGTGCTTTTAATTTCTACTGAACCATCTGGTGAAACAACAGACGCCTGGTATGCTTTGGCCGTTTCGTACACGAGATCAGATATGCTCGTTTCTGTTGAAAACTTTTTATGCTTTTTTTCTACCTTGAATAGACCATTAATAATGGTATTAAGGTACCCACTAAGCTTAACATTGTCTTTACCAATAATATGTGAACCTTGATTTAAAATGGTTCCCGCTTGAGTTTGTAAATTAATTGTTCCATCAGAGATAATCATACCTTGGTGAATATCTATGATAGTTGTGCCATCCTTTGAGCTTAATCTTTGCCACACATCTGCGTTCCATGCGTGGATATGACTACCAAGATCGAAATGATGTGTATTGGCAATATCACCTGATTTGGCGATAAGCGAAATCGTATGTCTTGCAAAAAGAGTACCTCCGTTATTGAGAATGCCAGCGGTTTTGTCTGTACCGGGGTTATCGTCAACTTCAATGGTGACTTCAAAACCAACTATCTCACCATTATCTTGCGGCGTAGTAATTTCGTACCTACGACTCAAAACTGAGGATACTTCGTTACGTACCGTTTCAGCCTTGATAACGATTTTGTTTACTGCCACAATTTTGCCAAAATTTTGCATGTCGGAAACTGAGATATGTATATCATGTGCCGTTATAAATGCATTCATTTGCTGATTGGTGTCATGGGTGTTTTTATCAATATAAAGTGTTGGGACAATAAGGTTATTGGCAACTGTTGGAATACAAAGTGATATGGGAGATAGCAAAGCGGCATTTTCATCAAGAATCACTGTATAAGATCCATTTTTAATAAGATTGATTCGTGTATGAAGCTGTTCGGGAGTCATTCGTTGACATGTACTCTCTTGAATACATAACTCATCGATATATTGTTGGTAATACTCTTTCTGTCCAGCAGTCAGTGTAACAACTGCGTTGTCTAATAGTTCAGATTCAATAACACGTGACTTGCTTTTTCTCGATACGAGATCACCATTTATGAGTGAAAACCAATACCCATTGTTTTTGAGCATAGAATACTGTTCTAATTCTGAATAGGCACCAGGGATAAAAGGGAGCCCTGTTTTGTGGTTTACCAGAAAAGTAATGAATTGTGCTTCCAGTTGTGGTGTCATAGCCCATTGATAATCGCTGGCCAAGACTATAGTATTACTAGTTTCTAGTGGAAGAATAAAGGATGTAAAGTCATGCAAAGGAAATTGATGAGTGGGGGTATTCAGCATGCGATCCCATACATAATTTTCATCCTTAGCAGCTTTTGCAAGGACACCTTGTAATATTGGGTGACCTTTAACCGAGATTATATTGTTATTTTTGTAGGGAAGTAGTGTAATAAGTTCCGGTGTATAGTGAGGAACGGTTGGAGAAGGCTGTTGAACTTTACCATTTACAAACTGTGCAACCGTTTCTTTTGAACTGATATCAATTGACTGCTTGGCTCCTATATATCCTGTATTTGTCAAATGTGGAATGTTGCCGTTTTGTGTTTCATAGCTAATGGTTGTTGGGTTGCTTCCAATAATGAGGTTGACTGTATTACCGGCAATGATTCCTGCATTAGTTATCGTAGTAGTTATTTCTGATCGGAAGGCTGCCTCGGCTCTGCAATGGAAGAAGTTCGCTTGTTCCCTGTAGGTAAAAGGATTGCATTTTTTGTTGTAAAGTTTCCGTGAGTTGTTTTTAAATTTATGAGCAGCTATGTTAATATCGCCATGTGCGATAATAATACTTGCATCGTTTACGCCATATTTAGTTTCAAGAGAAACATTTCCATTTTTTGAAGCAATATATCCAAAGCTAGATGTTTCTTTGTTTATTGTTTCCGTACACTTAAGATCCCGCTTTCCCCTTATCGCCTCCTCTATATACTCAAAAAATGGACTACAACTCGGGAGCGAATTTAAAACAACAGTATCTGATTGATACACATCTTTGCGTGACTGTGCAAATATTCCTGTTTTAATGGTAATGTCTTCATTTGCAGTTATCGTACCAGCGCGATTGAATACTTCCCCCTTAGGTAAGTCTATTGTCATCGCTTTGCCCGCTTCGATATGCCCCTTTGGTTTGTTATTTACTATTGTGAAGACCTGTGAGGAATTAATAAATAAATCATCATTAACGTGGATAATACCATTGTTGTTTAGTGTATCAGCAATATATAGAAATAAATTGCTATTGGCTGCAATAGAAGAGTCTTGATTGAGGTAGTCAGTGTATAGGGTCATATCACCATAGGAGGTCAGTTTTCCGTTATTATTGATTATTGAAAGGCGCTTGCTATTCAGTAGTGTTTTTTGAGGCAACCTGATAGTAAGCGTTCCACCTGTTTGAATGTTTCCTCGTTTATCGTTACTAAAGCTAGCCCCATGGGTGGCTCCATTAATTACCACACTCCTATGCGCATTGATGATATGTTGATTAACCATTTCTTGTGTGTGTACCGAAAGGCTTCCCTCGGTTTTGAGGGTTCCACGCTGGTAAAAATTATTACCAGTGATTTTCATATTACCAATGGATGTGAGTTTTCCGTCATTATGTATGAAAGCCTTGTGTCCGATGGGTTTTTCCAAGAGATCTGCATCCGGTGATTCATGATCGTTATTGGATGGTTTATTGTTAGTTACTTGCGTGTATTGCTGTTTTGGCAAAGACTGTTCTTTGAGATCGTCATGCCACATATTGCTATAAAAGGTTTCGACTCTGCGTACCGTTGCTTTATCGTCTTCTGTCTGTGTAGAAAGAAGTGGGTGTACACGCTTTATTGTTTCTTTTGCAGTAATTGGTTCTTTACTGATAATTAACGATATTTTGCGAACAATACGGTGAAAAGCTAAATTCCACTTTACCCTGCTTCTATTTAGTTTGGCTTGAGATCCAGCGTGCGTGAGCATTTCTTTGCGTATATCACTATTCCAAGCTTGCTTATAAAAGGTTTGAAGATCCTGTACACTTACCCTTTCATCAAGGGTTTGTGGATCAAGGAGTGGATATATATATTTTAGTGCCTGCTGTGCAGCATCTGGGTTAGTGCTTAAATTGCTTGCAATCTTTCTTGCAATAATGTGAAAACTATCTCGATTCCACTGTATTTCTTTTTTTTCCGTTGGTCCCTTTGCCGTATTAGTTTTATATCTTTTGTGTGCTTTATTGGTATGTGTGGAGGGCGAATTTAATGATAATGTACCGTTAGCTGAGATGGTACCGTGCTGGCTACATTGCTTACTGGTAATGGTTATATTCTCCATTGATTTAATGGTTCCATTGTTTTCCATGATCGGTGTCTCTAAGTCAATGGGCCCATTAGCATGCAAAAGAGCATGGTTTTCAAACGGTGCATAAGGAGATGTTACAAAAATCAAATCTCCTTCAACCGCTATTGTATGGTTATTGACAACAGAAGGATTGGAAAACATATGAACGGTATCTTTTTTGCTCAACGTTGTTATTGGTGTACATGAATAGTCTCGAAGCTGTTCAGCTTTTTTTAAGGTGTTTCTGCACTGTTTAAAAAATGGATCACATGGAAGTGTGCGTTGGAGAGAGGTATTGATCACGGTAAGTGAGCCAGTACCAGAGATTAAACCATTATTTTCCCACTTCTCTTTGACGGTAATATAAGCGTTATTGTTAATTTCTAAATGGCTGTTAGTGTCGTTGATAAATGTTTTAAGGTGAGCTTCACATTGTTTTGTAAGTATGTTTCCTCGATTATAAAGGAGGCAACCCTTGCAAGAAAAAGTATCGCAAAACAGACGAGCGTCTTTCTGGTTGGTAAATGCACCCAGTGAAGCTGTTCCATCAACAGTAAATGCCGAGACATTAATCGTTGTCATGTTAACAATATGCGGTGCAACTATGATAACTGAATGTGCATGCAGAGGGTTGGTCAATGTTACAATACCCGGTGTGGTAAGCGTGAGGGAATCGGGAGTTGGACATGCAATGTTAGTACAATTACCCTCTGTGTCGATGGTTATATATAGCTTTTCATTGGTTTTTCTATTGGGTACAACTATTTCTATCGATTTTTCATTAGGTGTAAGATCGATATAAGATCTAGCGGTATCAGGCTCGCCAAAAGTGTTGAGCATATTATTAAATGGAATATTGGCATGGGCTATCGGTAGCTTATCGCAGATAAGGTCAAGAGTAATAGCTTGTGCTTGTTTGGTAATTGCTACATTGTAATGTTGTGCTCTAATACATTTGGATAACAGCGAGAGGGTTAGAAGACATACAATCTTGACGAGATAGTGCCAATGAGGTGCGTGATTCCTAGGTGCATTTATCATGGTTTTCCTTGGAGTATTATTGTGTTATGTGCTGAAGTAGTAGTACTGGTTGTTTTTTTCTTAGGGAATTTCTGCTTTACTAAGGCGCATGTTATGGCTTCCTATGCATGAGGTTATTGAGGAAAGCGGGTCTCTTTCCTCACCAAGGCGATTAGATACATAGGAAGCCATTCTTTTATGGATAAGTTTACGTTCATTATTAGGTGTGCTATGTGCAAAAAGGGTGATGCATTGGTATGTATTATAAAACCGACTTGGTGTATGTTCTGCCTGAGATAAACTATTGAAAGTAGGTGAAAGGGTAGTTGAATTGAAAAAGATACCACATAGTGTGGCGTATTTTAGTTTTATGTTTTTAGTATTAGGTATATTTTCAGTTGTATTGCTGACAAGCATTGTAGAAAGCAATGCATGCACGCGAGAAGATGCGTTTCTAAAGTGATGATAAGCAGGCATCCTTGTTGTAAGGAACCTACAACGTTTTATAGTATTAATCATGCTGCGTATATTATTGTGTTTTACTAATAACTAATTAACACTGATATAGATAGTATATCTTTTATTTTAAATTGCAAGTTAATTTTCTAATAAAAGTATAATTGACTTACACAATTTTCTAGTTTGTGTTAGTGGATA
>Ga0180437_10002202_pt1 | contig 31718 bp, 39 predicted proteins | sample SS_ome_4_FD_132410 | JGI IMG/M metagenome (GOLD analysis project Ga0180437, IMG submission 132410) | Hypersaline lake sediment archaeal communities from the Salton Sea, California, USA - SS_3_D_1 metaG | ecosystem: Environmental > Aquatic > Non-marine Saline and Alkaline > Hypersaline >... | reverse complement strand
TCGTCTGCGTCCGACACAGGAGGATCATAATTAACATCATCATCCTCGTCATGATCCTCGAAGTCAGCCACTTCGCCAATAGAATCCGACATCAAGCAACAAGATGCCATAACGCCACCGCCTCTAGCTGCGAAGAAGTCATCCATTCTACGAGTGACCGAACCATAGCCCTTGCGGGCTCCAACCTTAGTATTCGCAGTAAAACTGGCACAGTTAGAGGCATGAAGGCCAAAGTCATTCGCAACCGACAGGACATTCTCTTTGCTACAGCCAAGATACGAGATCGTCCAATTACCCTTCTTGGTCTCATCATCTGGGTCCGCTTGCGGGCAGGAGGCGATTAGTTCTTTTAGTTGGGATGGAGAAACATGCCTTGATTTATTCTCATCACCATCTGAAATAATCTTCACCCAGACGGCTGTCGTCTCGGGATCACACTCAGCAAGCGTTTTCTTCATCTTGCTGATCGCATACCCCATCCCATCACGCAAAGCCGTCCAACCAATGCCTTTACAATCAGCCCTGGTTACCTTTGGCATATCAGCAACCGGTCGATTCCAAATATGCTCATATACATCGTCAGCAAAAGAAACGAGACTGACGGTTATCTCCTGATCGGGATATTTTGCTTCCATATCATGCAGTTTCTGTACTTCTGAATTGAAACCAGCCACAGTCTCATCGATGATCTCATCCATCGAATAAGACCGATCCAAAACGATCACTACCAATGTTTTTTGTTTCTTTTTAGCCATTTTTTCTCTCCTGGAAATTCGAGTTTTACTTTTAGCAATTAACGAGCAACATAGAAGGGGGGCCTGTTAACACGATCGCCTTCTGGAAGGCCCCACTGTACCTTTTCACCCTTGCCGATTCCATGTTTTATCATGCCTTTATTCCATATTTTATCACGACAACTCTGTTCGTGACTTCGCACTAAAGGGATCGTTAGAGCAGGCAAATTGCCAGTTTGAGCCAGATCAGACATTTTAACCGCTATTTCGCTGTACCGCCCACGCAGCTTGGCCAGAGCATCTGATTGCAACGCAATCGATAAGATATCGTGAGCCTTATCAAGACCACCATTGGCAAGATCAATAGCTTCATCTTGAATGGCCACATAGATGAACTGACGAACTTCTTTGGGAACGCCTTCCCAAGATCGGTTAAGTTGGTCACAGGTGCCATCAGGCCTTAATGGCCTGCCAGGGAAAAGAGGATTTTCATCTGCATAAGCATCCGGAAGCTCACCGACCCGATAAACAGGCTTCCAGTCGTTATTGCCGACATCGATTCGATCACGCCCTTTGAATCCCTGCATACATTCCTTCAGCAGAGCGACGCTGTTTGGAACGTCCACGATCCGCCCAGATTGATAAACCAGGAATGGCTGCCCCTTGGATTTCTGGACAAGTTTCTTGCCCACAGGAGTATCTGGATCTTCGGGATTGAATGCTGCCACCAATTCGTCAGGGCTCATCCGAGCCGCTTTTTTGGGGCCGACATAGACTGGATTTGAATCGCCCGCTTCCTTCTCCTCATCACGATTCTTGTCCCTAAACAAGTCCGCAATCTCTTTGATTAGTACAGCAGCGACCACATTGTTACTGGCTTTGAAGCAAGCTTCAATATCCTCGTGACGCATACGACTCAAACGAGCCTCATTGGTTCCACCAATGGCCTGAATCTCGACAATCAATTTATCAACTTTGATTCGGGGATCTGCCCATTCATCGAATGTTTGGCCTTCAAAGGCCTTGTTATGCTCTTCGAGTAGAGCACGGAGGGAATCCAACTTCTCTTGATATGACATTTCTCTTCTCCTGTCTTACGCAGCCGACGCTGCAACCATCTCTCTCGGTGGTTTCCCACTACGCTGTGGCCGAACCGCCAATCGGTTGTAATTCGATTATACACTTCTAGGGAGATTCCTGCCCGAGATGCTAGTAGTGAAGAACAACAATGTTTGAAAGGGTTGGTTGGGCGTAGACCAAGCCCGGAATTGGGCGTTCAGACGAAAATCTGGTTTTTCTTCCGGGGAGGCCCATCTGACACAGAAGGGGGTTAGATACGACCGGTATCTACTCTGGGAATGGGGACTTCTAGAATTCTCTGCTGAATCCGGAATTCCGGATTTTTAACGGAATTAAGTACGACACCGACGTTAAAGTCATCATTATAGATCCAACAGAAATTTCCAGGGGATCTACCAGACGCCTCCATGGTGTCGATAATCTTCACAGTCTGTCTTGTTAGGCAGTCAACAATGTCTTGATGGCTATAGTCTTCTAGCCAGACTTTGAGAATCGTCTGTTTTTCGATAGGGTCAATCGCAAAACAGAACCATCGCTGACCCTCTTCGAACAGAAAATCGGGGTGAACATTGTACTTGTAGACTTTGTAGCCACGAATTGTAGTATAGTTATTTCTTGGGCCCACATCCCATTTTACGTCTTTAAGCTTTTTGGCTGCCTTGATAGCAGGTACAGCAGCTATGGCAAGAACTGCACACCCAGAAGTGAAACTGGTGAATAATATCATTAGGATTACGATGAATGCCTTCACAGAGACTCCCTTCTCTGTCATTATTCCTATTTGTCCATACGAAGAGTGGAGCGACTAATACGCTTGTTAAGATCCTTGGGGATACGCATGGCAGCAACTACCTTAGCAAAGACCAATCTTTCGCCCTGAATATCGGGTATGTTCGCCCCGATATTCAGTTCCTCGTTGTAAATCCAGCAGAAGCTGCTTACAGGCTCGTCATTCTCGCGGGCGTACTGAGTCATGGCGAGAGTCTCGGCCTTGAGAATATCCAAAACTTTACCCTCTCCACAATGGACTGGGCATAGTCTCTGAACGAACGTCTGTTCTGGACCAACGACAAAGCAGCAGTACTTCTCAAGAGGGTTGTGGCCGGTAAGTTTGCTGGTTGCCCCTCGAAGCAATTTGGTCGGTATGCGTACTTTGACTATTTGAACACCCTCCAATGTCTCTTTCGCAATCGTGGTATCGGGGTCCAGGACGAACAATTCCATCCTGTCCGCATTCTGGGCACAACCCGATAGAACGATCATCAAAAAGAAGGTGGACAAAATCACACCAGCCACAATAAGCATCGGCTTCAGGACGTAGACACCATTCCGCAAGTCACAAGCCAATTTTCTAAGCATGTTTTCCCTCACAGTAGACGGGCCCCAGTATACTGCCAATCGTACGTTACTTCACCGTTCCGGTAGAAAATCAGAGTCCGAATGTTATCTTCCTCGGGTTCAATGGTTAGACAGTCGGAATGAGCTAAATTCTGACCATGAAAGTCAAAAATTCGGGTGGCATGTTTGCCATGCATTAGGGTAAGAAGATGGGTTGACTCTTTCTCGATCCTTCTGCTGATTTCAAGCTCCTGATCGGGCGTTAGTCCGTACTTGCGAACATATTGGGATTGCTCGGAATCACCCTCATCCGTTTTACGGATGGGGCGTACTGTCAGTTGAGCAACGCCATGTTTACGACACCAATCGACGACTTGGGAGACTTTTTCAAAGCTATCTATCATTCCTTGCTGCATCATAACGCAAAGACGGACGCTATACTTCAAGAAATGAAGAAACTCAACAGTCCTTTCTAGTTCAGGATATGTAGATCGGTAAACCTGACTATTATGTCCAGGATCAATACCAACCACTGATACTGCGATGGTATTCAAGCCCAAATTGTACCATTGACGAAGATCAGAAACGGTTAACCGTTTCAGCTTATGCCCCATAGCCAAATCCCCTATCTGCAAGCCATTGGTCTGCAATTCGAGGAATGGGAAAGGGTCATTAAGGTTATGTAGTTCCTTCAGGTACAGGGAGAGTTCTTCTGGATAGAGGGTCAGTTCGCCCTTGCTCGTGAAGAGCATAGTAGTACATTCAGCTAATTCGGCCAAACGAACTATCTTTCTGAAATTTCTCCAGTTGACTTTCCCTGCTATTGGGGGGAGTTGCTCATAACCGGTCTGTTTGGATACGCAAAAGGGACAATGACCATCACAAGCTGAAGTTCCGCATACAACCGACACGGTTTGGATTTTCATAATTACCGAATCCTGTCGTACAGCTTTATGTCTACATGGCCGTTCTTATCCTACGGTGAAGTGTAACCCATATATAGGGAAAATGCAAACTCAGAATCTAAAAAATGAGCCGCCCGCACCATCGCCAGGTACGGGCGGCTGTAGGATAGTCCACATTTCTTTACAAGAAAGTTTCTTATCGTGCTGGTACACCTTGACCCGATTCGTCGGTTTTCTCCGTTTAACCCACTGGTTTAGTCTATTTGCGACGCCGCCCTGCCATTAGACGACCCCCACAAGTATAGGTACGACAACGGAGAAACGTGGGGGCTGGGATTCGAACCCAGATTACGTCGCCGAGTACAGTGGGACTCGACCCGACGAACAGCACAAACTTAGCCTTGAGCGAGAATCTGAATCTTACCTTGCCATGAGTCCGCGTCTGCCAATTCCGCCATCCCGTGTTCAGTAGCCCACCCGAGGCCTTTCGGCGTATCCTGTGGGCGGTAAGTAGGAAATCACGGGAGAAGGATTCGAACCTTCACGGTGGACATTCCACCAGACTCCAGCGTTTAGACTGAGGCTAAACCTAAGTCTTCGCTCAATATATTCTACGCCGTTTGGCAGCAGTCTCCTATGGACCTTTAGCTGCCAGGGACGGATCGTAGCCTTCTTACAGGTCCTATGTCGGGAAGATGAAGTCGAACAGTGTTCGTCCGATTCTCTTGTTCTCGACCTGAACCGAATTTGCTCGCTCGCGAGCAAGCTTGACGCCCTCGGCCAGGTCTCGGACCCGCTGGAGCATCGCCATCTGCTCGTCCACGGGCAGAGCACCCGACATATGAACCGTTTGCCAGTGACCGATCAACTCGTCCCTGGTCAAAATCTCAACCTGGGCCGGATGCTTGTCGGTCGCTTCGGCCTTCACGAAACGCTCAGGACGCTTGGCGGTCTTTCGCGTTTCCTCGGGTTTGGTCACGAAACAACCCTTGTTGCTGTCTCGTTCCCACGTCTTGTCGGGCGGTAGGGTCGGGAGCTTGCCGACGAAGGTCTCCAGGTCCTTAAGCTGCTTCTCAAGGAAGAGCAGGACCGCGAGGGGGACATCGTTGGCCAACGTCACGGCCTGTTCGCCTTCACCCACGATGATATCTGCCCTTGCGATGCAGTTACCGGCTTCCTGGGTGAATTGCGTATCGAAAAACGACGTAAGCTCAGCAATCAGGCCAGGGAGTTCACCCTTGACGCTGGTTTGCATCTTGCGTACTTCAGGAGCGAGCTTCTCGCCGTCGTCGTCCACCGGCTGGTAATCACGACGGAAACCAGTGACCGTCGCATCAGCCAACTTGTGGTGCAGTTCGGTGAGCTTGCGGCTCGCATTCGCCTTCCGCGTTTGCATGACCGCCACGACTTGATGAAGAGTAGATAGATTAGCCGCCATCAGGGCCTTCCTCCAAAGAGTTCCTTTTCTTTCCTTACCACGTCAGTACAAGCATACTATACATCACGGTATTCAAGGTGTCAAGAGAAATTCTGCTTCGGAAGGAAATTATTTGACCTCTTCTTGCTCCATGACCCCAATGTACGGCAGGTTGCGGAAGTAACCGTCATCATCCATCCCGTAACCGATCACAAAATGGTCATGCTCCAACAAAAAACCGTAGAAATCTGGCTCCCATTCGTAATTTTCCCGCTTTCGTTTTAGAAGAGAAACGCTCCAAGACTGTTCGACATGATGATGACCTACCAGGGCAGCAGTCAATGTTAATAGCGTATCTCCTGTATCAGCTATATCATCAACAATAAGTACCTTTGCCCCGGCAGGAAAGTCGGGAATTGGACCTACAAGCAGTTCCCCTTTTTCGTGATGCGTATATGATGACGCAGAAACAGGTAGGATCTTTACCCTGATCTCTGGACTAAGCTGCCTAACTAAGTCAGCGGCAAAGATCATCGCTCCGTTCAGTACAGGTACCAAGATCAATTCATCAGAGCCTATCTGTTCGACGATCTCTTTCGCCAGTTGGGTCACTCTCTCTTGTATCTGGTCGGTCGAATAAAGAACGCTTACCTTCGATTTTCCGTCCATAGTATAATCCAATTCTATTCTGTATAATTTGTCTGGACTGGTTCAGATTCGCCATGGCTCATTGTTGAAACCCGAACTGCTCGAACATTCTTTCTTAGATCCGCAATATTCTGGGCGTTTGCAAGGGCACAGCCTGCCTTAATAGCGGCTGCGTAAGATTTGACTGTGACAACAACCGGCCCCCTGCTATCAACCACCATATCTACGCCCTCGGGAGCTACATCTGTTCTACCACTAACCGTTCTACTGCTCATGCCCCGATAATGGCGAGTGCCATTCTCCTCCAATTTGGGGCATTCGTCATGACCCGCAAAGATGTAGCCTGCCATCACCGCGTCAGCCCCCGCCCACAAGGCTTTGACAACATCGCCGCTGGTTCGTACCCCACCATCGGCGATGAGTTTAACCGGGCTATTGATTCTACGCATTAAATCATAGCAATCGAGGATTGCCGTAAGTTGAGGAACCCCAAATCCCGTTACTCTACGAGTTGTGCAAGCTCCCCCAGGGCCGATTCCTATCTTGATCGCATCTACTCCACACTGTACCAGGTTATGAGCAGCATGAGATGTGGCAACATTGCCAGCCATAATCGATATGCCGTAGCTATCTTTCAGCTTCTGTAGTTTGGAAAGTAGATTAAGCATAAGCTGGTGATTACCATTTGCAATATCGACGCAGAGGAGGTTAACTCCTTCATCACATAATGCTTGGGCATGGGCGAAGGTACCTTCCTTCACACCGATCGCACAAGCGATAGAGCCAGCAAGACCTTGTCGAGCCAAGTAACGAACTGCGTCGATTTGTAGTTCTGCTTCATGTTCCGAGGAGATATAGCGGGTGTGAATTCCGAGAGCCCCTACTTTATCAAGGGCCTCTATCATTTCGGTACCAGTAATGGTATCCATCGGCGAAGCAATCAGGGGAACGTCCAGCCAGGTATTGGGAGCAATCTGACTAGAGATGTCTGGGTCATTGCGGGACATCACCGTATTGCATTGACCCGGCTCATCATAAGGTACCAAAAGGATGTCTTTGTAACTGAGATGGACCTTATGATCAATCCGATGTTCTTGCCACATACTGAACCTCCCGGTCCATTATAGGCAAGCAAAAGACACCGGCGGGATTTGAACCCGCGTAGCCGGATTTGCAATCCGGTGCCTCGCCTCTCGGCCACGGTGTCAGCGTAACTTTTCAAAATCGACGAAGGCGAGATATAAGGAATTCCTCAAGCCTTGATGCAAGTGGGAGATAGATAAAATATATAGCTGCTAATAAGAACTTTTTGAACGCCTGGATGTGAATAACCCTCTCCTGCTAAGAAAGAATTTTCTCTCTAAACTAGTATACTAATAAAATCTACCTCGGCTTTTTACGCCATATCTTATCATACCACGAAGTTACCTGAGAAGCAAGTGTTTCTAGGCTAAAAGCTATCTGAATCTCAGGCAAAAGCAAACTCAACTGAGTTTCTACGTCTCTACGACGAGCAAAGCCCTCTTCCACTCCTACAAAAAGCTGTTTAGGCCGCATTCTCTCAGGTTTGAATTTCTGGTACGTAGCCTGCCACATGGCCCACGTACCCAATTCATACAGGGTAATTGGGCATACTGTATCCTTGCAGAACCAGAAAGAAATCGCACTAGCCTTGCGAAGATGGTCGAATTCCCATTTAATCTGTTGAACCTCTAATGCCGGATCTCCATCTTTCCAATTGGTTCGACGAGGATTTAGAACAAAGAGTCCCTTCTTAATCAGAGGATCAAGTAATCCATTAACAAAACTCGTCTGCCAGTCCGGACAATTACTGATGCCGCCAGCCAAAAAAAGAGAGACCCTATTACCACCTTTACGAGCGGCATCATCAAATATTGCCGGGCATTGAAAGTATCTGGGGTGCATGCTTATCTCCAAATTTTGCGTGTTCTTCACGTATTTTCTTAACTTCAGTATCCCAATCAAGATCGAATCCGAAGGCATCCAATAGACCTTGGGTGGATAAGATACCCTTTTGATGTAGGTTTAGGATCTGCTGTGCATTCTCGTCATCGATCGGAATGCAATCACAGATTGGTGACCAGTCTAAAAACGGGCCCGCTTTGCCCCAAGACATAGGCTAACTCCTACCACTATTATAAGGTGGACCCTATGCCAGTTGCCCAAACTTTTTCTCATCCCCCTTGCAAAAGTCACGAAGCCGCTCTAGCCAAGCGTCAGTCTTGATTTTGAACATCGTCAGATGACGACCTTTACGAACCCCCTTACAGACAACTCCCTCCCCGGTTAAACCGGGCAAGGTTCCAGATCGAACTTCTTGCTCGAAATCAGGACCGACTCGGCCAGTATATAGCAAGGCAGGAATAGGTAATTCGCTGAAGAGATCTCGGAATTCACGGGGCGTTAAAATCCCCATCTTATGAGGATTTACATCAATCAGGGTTGTCTGATGCTCTTCATCAACATGCTGACCAGCGAAGGAATTAGGACCCCAGAATTCGAAGAAAGCTACGACTCGTTGCCAACGCTGTTTGCGAAAAATCGCTTCCAATTGCTCCGCCTGGGTGGCAAGAATGAGTTGTTTTGCCTCACCCAAATGTTCATCGGTTTCATCAAGAAGCCGCTTGCGGCTTCCGAATTTATACCAACCCGATCCTTTCGACCATTCCGCACGGATATTGCTACCATCCAGCTTATCCCAGGCGTAGATGGATATGCTACGGTCAACTTTCTTCGGAATCGTCGGATACGGTTTCATCCTTCTTAACCTTCTTATTTCGGGCTTTTGCCCGAGCAGCGGCTGTATTAGTACAGCCTTCTTCATGCTTCCATCCGCGTTTCCAGGGTGGCCCTCCACATTCGGGACAAGGGCCTTTCTTCTTGGACTTCTTCTTCGCAGGAGGTCCCTCACTAGCTTCAAAAGCTAATGCAGTCAAGCCTGTATTCTTGAAGTAGCCTGCCTCCCGAGCACATTTGTTGTCGCATGCAAGGGAAATTAGACGTTCCCCATTGGCCTTGAATCGAAATCGTAACTCCTTGCCACAGGCTTCGCAGGTTCCTGTTTTACCAATTTCCTCATCCTGATCGCCCACTGGCTGCAAACATGTCACCCTCGGGCGGTCTAGTTTAACCCGCCCATGTTCGTCAGGGATCGATTCAACTTGGCCGTAAATCGTTTTGCTGGGCATATTTTCGTCCTTTATATTGGGGGCACCGGGACTCGAACCCGGAACTTACGGCTTAAAAGGCCGTTACTCTAGCCAATTGAGTTATACCCCCTCACCCTTTAGGTCACTCAGATCCAGTGGCTTTCCTGGTTCACGAGCAAATGCCCACTGCAAAGCAGTCATGGCCACGACCCGATCTTCGGGTCCTCTATACCGAATCACATTCGGATGGTCGTAATCCTTGTTCTGCTCTCGATGAGGCATAATTACCAAGCCTCGCTTGTGCCAATGAAGCCACTTCTTTACGTAACCTGGGTAATCGTCAACCAAAACTTTACCGTAGTAATTACTCTTCTCCTGAGTAACTGTTATGGAAATATTCAAACCAAGATTATGTTGGCACCAAATAACCTTTTCTGTCCAGGCAGATGGCGTCGATTCTGGACCCTGAGTCAAAATGTGAATGCCATAACCGATCTCACGGGCCATCTTTAGAATCTCGAAACCATCCCGCAACTTCGGTAGGTTGGTCCACCAACCTGGAACTTTGCGGATCAGCCGAACACGATTCAACTTCCATTCTGGAAGATCGTCATGCGGCTCCAGGCTCCTATCCTCCTCTTCAGGCGAGGCGATCTTATCGTAATCGTCCTGAAGCGTCTTGCGGTAAGCTGCCAATGTCTCGTCCAGATCGAACAGAGCGATCGGAGGTTCATTGTCGTAATCTGGCATTCGGGTGTCTCCTAGGTATTCTGTAAATGCTCTGTTAGTCTTTTGAGAAAAACGATGCATCTATTATGCAGTCTCTGCTCGGCGAATTTCATATCTACAAACTCAGCCTTGTCAATTTCCCACGACGCAATAGATGGTTTAATTTCTTGGTCTACCAACCCTGCAAAGCAGTGGACAATCTTACCACTTTTGTATTTTGTTGATCCCAAGCTAACCAATTCCATGGGGGCTTGTATGCCAGTTTCCTCCAGCGTTTCACGCCGAGCAGTCTGCTCTAGATTCTCGCCAGGATCAATCTCACCCTTCGGCAGACTCCAGGGAGCATGCTTATTGTAATCGCCAGATGGATGAACAATAAGGACCCTAAGTACACCATCTGGGTCATACCGGTAAAGCAATGTTCCGGCTGACTGCTTGGACATTCGAGTGTCTCCATAGATAGACTGACACCCTAAATTTACCACATTTTAGGACAGAAGTCAAACGTTAAGATTAGACAGAGATACATTTACCGCCGGAGGGCTGTAGAATAAGCCCTCCAGGGTTCTCCTGATAGGCATGAAATGTGAAGGAAAACGACATCTTTTTACTCCAAGAGCAGGCAGCGGGACTCGAACCCGCAACATCCACGTTGGCAACGTGGTGCTCTGCCAATTGAGCTACGCCTGCAAATCTGGACGGACCGGCTGTCCCGGCTGCCTCGGGTTCCGGCTCTCGCCCCGGTGTTGTACTAGCCCAATCACCAGGCTATTGGCAGTCCAAAGCGGATGACGGGATTCGAACCCGCACCTTCCTGGTTGGGAACCAGGTACTCGGCCGTTGAGTTTCATCCGCGTTTCAATCCTCGCTCTGTTGTCTCAGGCAAAAACAGCATTGGCCCTGCCGCAAGGCCAATGCTTACTTCTTCTTAACTAGAGAAAACTACTTTGGACGTACGGGCAACAACTAAGCGGCAAAGCGGGTGATGGGACTCGAACCCACAACATGCAGCTTGGAAGGCTGCCACTCTAGCCATTGAGTTACACCCGCAGACTACAGCACATTATAGTACTTCTTTGAAATCTATTTCCCTCCTGGAAAAAGATTTTTTCTCAGTTATAGGGATAGGATTCGAAGCCGTGCCCACTATCTGGTAGCATATGCCTACTAAAGTAGGCGGGTCGAGATTCCCTTTCCGCCAGCAGCCTAAGGCGTTCAGCATGTTCCCTGGCTTTGTTCTCCCAATAGTTTACGCAACGTTCTTTGAAGATAGCCCGGATAAAAAAGTAGACCGTACATATCCAAAATAGGATTGTGAGCCACATCTTCCGTACCCCCTTAGTAGTTCCTTTCTGGGAGTATACTACAGGAAGCCTAGCTTGTCAAGACACAAAAAACTCCGCCGAGCGGAGGGGCTCGACGGAGTCACTGATGAATGACAATGCTCCACATGTCACTCGTATTATACCACGTGTTTTCTACGCTGTCAAGGCTTTTATTGGATTCGCAGTAGAACATAACGAACTGAGGGGGTCAGCCCGCTCCCCTGGCGTATACTTCGTATTTGCCACTTATGTTGGACGCCCTTTTCGACGATAACCTCAATCTCGCCATGGCCGATCGACACCGGAATCATCATATAAGCTTCTTGTATGTAATCTTTAGGTATTGGCTCATCAGTAAAAAGTTCTCCGGGATTAGCAACTCCTGCCGGTTTTGTCAAAGAACGCGGTATAGCAACAACCATTGACGGACGGTTGTGGGTAGGCATATATTGCAGCGGAGTAAATCCGCTACCGTAGCTCAAAGCTGTAGATGGATTAGGGGCCCAAAGGGTCTGTCCTTCCTGCCCTTGAAAATTGTACCATCCCTTAGATTGGATATAGCCTTTTTCCCTGATAAAATCCCATTCTTCTTTACTCATGCCTCGATAGGCATATTCTGGGTTTGGGTCAATCTCTTTAATGGCCTCTTGTGGAGCCCCAAAGGTGTATTGCGGGTCTCCACGCCTATCATAAACAACCTTGCCTTTGTTTTTTGGAACTATGTCAAATGTATATCTAGTCTCGTTGTAACGATCGTTGATCATCCTAAGGTGGAATTCATATCTCGGTTTAACAAAACGAGTCATTTCCCCGCCCATTGCGTCAAGATATTGACGCAATGCTTTTTCGGCTTGCTCGATAAATCCAGGATCTACGGGAGTTGGATCATTGTAATCATAAGTCATATGAACGTCGGGAGAAACAGTAATAGTTTGCGAAATTCGTTGTAACCAATTCATATCGCTGCTCTCATAGGGTTAAATCTGCTGGTAGTACAGGCAATGAATATGTCCGTCTTGCAAAGGATTATTCGGATACAAGGGTAGAAAACCGGTACAACCATCCGTCCAGTAAACTGGATCTCTATGGAATAGCTTGTAGGCCTCGACTATACTGGGATTGGGTTCAGAATCAGAATTATCTGTATATAGACATCCATCAAGCCTATTTAGGAACTGTCCATATGAGAAATACAAAACGCCTAAGGTTCCGAATAGATCCTCTGCTCCAGATGATTGCCAAACATCCTCTCCCGAACCATCTGTCTGGAATGTCCAATTGGCTTCTAAGAAGCCAAGACCGTACTCATCTGGATCGGAGTATGCTGAAAACCAGATGCCGAGGGCTACTCCGCTACCAGTTTCTTCTTCAAGGAAAATCGCATCATCGTTAAAAGTATCACCTTCCCAACTACTGCATTTTAGCCGATAATCGGCTAAACTAGGGGGTAAACTACCAGTTTCATAGGTAACCCAAAAATAGTGAGCCTCGGTGGATAGTCCCGCCGGATGCCAGACTTCACTTTCATCTAGATATCCAGTTTGGATAAAAACTCCATTGCTAAATGGTATGGGATATCTAAACTGAAAAACTATCGCTTTGCCATAATTAGTATCCTGGAAGTTAATTTGCAGATAATCGGTTTCGACTATGCGATCAGAGCCTGGTTCAGGACTAAAATAAGCTCCGATCAAGGCTGCATATGGTATTTCGACATCCAAATATTCTTCGGGTGGGTCTGTAATCTGGCTATCACTGATGTTACCACAATCGACGTAAACACGTAATCGCCAATTCAAGAAGTCGGTTTTTGCGACTCCGCCGGTCCATAATATAGGATCTCCACCAAGGGGATAGAAAGCAAAAGCCATTCCGGTCCAAATGGTCCGAACAACCCCGCTCACTCCGGCCCCTAGCTTCAAAAGATACTGATCGGTTGTCGCTCCGTCTGTGGGGTCTACCCCATCTCTCCACGTCGATTTTGTTGGTCCAACTCGGGGATAGTTCAGCAACCTATCTAGTTCAAGAAATTCCGACTCATCTAAAGCATCTATTTCACGCAATAGGTCATTTTTCTCAACGGAATCTACACCATTTACAGAATTCGCGGTTGATAAACGTCTCCTTGTTCCATTTCGCTTCTTGGTTAAGACCAAAATACCACTTCTCAGCAGGCCCGCAAGAGTCGTAGAATTTTGTATTTCCTGCTTGGAGTGGTATTTAAGGAGATTAACGATTGCCCCTGAACGTATCGGAGGCGTAGATGGTAGGTCGTCAAGAACTTGCGTTCTGCTCGAATTGTTACGAACATTCCAATTCTCACGTGGTGTTATTGGCATCTCTTACCTCCGATTACTACTAAAGATGAATACGCTAATTCTGGATCTAGTCCTTCGATCAACCAGAAAACCTGCTTCAATTCGTCACTCTGTTTGACACAGATGGGCTTAGAGGCTATACTAAAGCAGGAGGCTAAGACATGAAAGCTCTTTTTGCAGGTTCATTTGACCCAATCACCCTGGGTCATTTAGATATTATGGAGCGTGCATCTAGGATTTTCGATTGCCTGGTCATAGGCGTCGGCGTCAACCCAGAAAAGGATGCCTGGCTCAGTCCAACAGAACGAATCGATCTCATTAAGCCCCACCTGAAAGATGGTAATCTATCAAAAGCATGCGACGTTCAGATCAGTAGTTACTCCGGCCTCACGGTACATTTCGCCAAGGGTGAGGGGGCCCACGTACTAATCCGTGGCGTTCGGGATGCAACGGATCTTCGAAAAGAGATGGAGATGGCGAGAATCAATAGACGCCTGTCGTCGCTAGAAACCCTTTTCCTCCAACCAAGCGACGACAAGCTCGTCTTGTCTAGCAGTCTTGTGCGACAAGTCTTTTTCTTCGGTAGTAAAGATGCAACCACCTTGGAGGGCATGGTACCCTACAATGTGATTCGTTTTCTAGCGGCGAGATGCGGATGAGGCAGGGGTTAGTAGGCCTCTAACGAACCCATAACCGTATACTACGGGAGAAATTAGATGGAATATAATCAGGCCGACTGTATGCTGCCAGGATGACGTGAACTCCGCAAAACATTTCCCCTGTCCCCAAGGGGCAAATATGAACAATGCCGTTAGCGGAATACCGACCAAAAACCAAACTAAAAAGGTAATGAGCACAAACTACTCCATTCTCGCCAAGCCGAGCATATGAAGACAGTAATCCACTGCCTTTATGTCTTCGGACGTAGTTTTACCCATAACGTCAGAAATTTTAACTGTAGGAATCCCGTTACAACGGGTCATCTTAATCACAATGTTCAAAGGGTCGTACCCAATATCATTCGTGAAATGGGTTCCGATACCAAATGAACATTTAACCTTGCCTCTGCACCATCTGGCGATTTCAATCGCCTTCTCTGTAGTAAGGCTATCGGAAAAGACAATCATTTTGGACATGGGGTCAATACCCAGGTTTTCATAATGGGTGATTGCTTTTTCTGCGAAGGCGTACGGATCTCCGCTATCATGGCGAAGACCATCATAGCGGCTCGCCAAACCGAGATCAAAGTTGCGGAAGAAGAGGTCACTCGTGAATGTGTCAGTCAGGGCGATACCAAGCTGCCCACGGTATTGATGGTCCCACAGTTCCAAAGCGAGCCGGTTGGCAAAGGGATAGCCAAACAATGCCGCAATGAACATAAACCATTCATGAGCAACGGTTCCCCGCATTTTGCGGCGTTGATCTAGGGCTAATTGGACATTGCTTGTCCCAACGAGATATTCGCCTGCCCCACGCCCCAGGGCGTTTAAGACCCGGCGATGAACGGCCTTAGAATGTCTTCGCCGCGTCCCAAATTCGATGACATACGCCTGGGCCTCTTTGAACTCTTCACCCTTGTGAGCAGCGGCCATTTCAAATGGCCCTTCGATGGTCTCGCCCTTCAGGGCATGATAAAGCTCACAGGTAATGGCCATAAGCGGTACCTCCCACCAGGTACCTCGTACCACCGGAGCTTTGATCTTCAATTTGAAGTCGCCATCACCATGTATCGTGGGCATTACTTCTTCGGTGTTCAACCGAAAGCCACGCAGCCATTCAAGATAGGCTGGCCTAAAGAATGTCGTGGATTTCTCAAGGGCCTGAAGCTCCTGATCTGTAATACAGAGGCCATGCATGGCCTCTAGTTGTTCCATGAACGCTTCGGCAAACCCACTCGGCATCGGGGTTTTTCCCCGATTGAAAAACGAGTACTCGACCTCGATATCTGCGAATGGAATGCCCCCTAAACTACCAAATAAATAGGCTTGCTGCATCGTCAGCTTATAAAGGTCAGTATCCAGAATGGACGTTACGATCGGGGCAAATTTCATTTTCACTCTCACGCTACGAAACCGTACGATTGCACGCAATAGGCATACGCCGACCACTACCGAAAGAACGTTCAGAAATTTTGGCAGCGGGAGGCATCTGCTGTCTCTTGTACTCACTAATCCGATAACGACGAGCAAGCTCCCTAACTTTCGTCGGCGACAGAGTGGCCGACGTAATCCTATCAGGGTTTTGTTCGTCCTCGACCAGTTGAAACAGGACAGGATCAAGCTGGTCATATGGAGGTAATGAATCAGTGTCCCGCTGGTCTGCCTTTAATTCCGCAGAGGGAGGCTTGTCGATAGTTCTCTGCGGAATCAAATTCTCTGTGAAACGGCGGTTAATCCACTTACTTAAATCGAATACGCCGGTCTTGGGCAGGTTGCCAATCACGTTCAAACCACCAGCCATATCACCGTAAAGAGTACAATACCCCATGGTAATTTCTGACCAATTCCCTGTTGAAAGAACAAGGGCTCCCGTATCGTTACTCCGGGCCATTATCATAATGGCCCGAATTCGAGGTTGAATGTTTTCATCCGTTACGCTATTTTGGAATTTAGTCCCGCCGGTTGCAATACTGGTAAACCTTGCCCCTCCGAAAGCCGAAAAATAGCTCCTGACGATGGTCTCATGAGCCGAATCGATTGGCAAGGTAGTAATCTTAACGCCCAAGTTCCTAGCAAGCTCATATGAGTCTTCAATGCTTCCTTGCGAACTGTACTTACTGGGCATCGTGATAACTTCGACTTGGTCGGGACCAAGAGCATGAACTGCCAGAACGGTAGTGAGGGCACTATCAATACCACCCGACTGAGCTACGATAACCTTCTCAAACCCGCATTTGCTACAATAGTCGCGGATATAGAGCAAATATGCCTGATACAAACACCAGGAGTTGAAATCCTCCAGGTTATCACCTTCTGAAACCATCGGCTCATTCAATAGCCTGGGCATATCGCGAATATTTGCCACGGCATTTTGCGTAAGACAGCGAGTCGCAGCCATAAACGGCGGGCAGCATACGCCCGATTCTTGTTGACAAATCTCGAAAACAGCAATAGCTTCGATAAATGGAGCCATTGAAAGGATCTGCTGATTACCTTTGTAAGTGGTCACAACGCAGGAGTAACCCCCTGTGATAACGTCATCGTTCGCCCCGACCTGATTTACCCAAACAACTGGACGGCTCTCATATGCCCCGCTAATCGATCGTAGCAGACTATGAGTCTGCTGAACCTTACCCTGCCACCACGGACTCGCATTCAAAATGAAGATCGGCCCGTCACCATGTAAGTTCTGAGTAGGATCGACCTCATATCCAACGGGCATCATCCATGATGGATTCTGGAAACGATGATTCCAAATATCCTCGCAGATAAGGACATCCACGTTGATGGTTTTACCAGACTGCAACTCGATCGGAATTGGCAAAATGGGTTCGTGTTGATTCGACGCGAAATAGCGGGTCTCGTCGAAGACATCGTAACAAGGCAACAACCTCTTGTGGACAACCCTGACGCCATACTTCCGGTCGATAATCCAAGCGGCGTTATAACGCCTTTCACGGCCGTAGGTATCCCGAACCAGGTCCAGTCCACCAACGATAACTGTTATCTGTCCGTCCAGGCCTTGGACGTAATGAGCGAGACCTTCGATGGCTTTCTGCTGTTCGGTCCAGAACGAATGGCTATACAACAGATCCCGTGCTGGATAGCCGACAGTAGCCATTTCTGGGAAGACAACCACATCACATCCGCCTTGTGCCTTGAGGGCAGAATCTACCTCGTGCATGATCCGGGCGAGATTCCAGGACAGGTCGCCAACAACAGGATTTAGCTGACAAACGGATACGTTCAGGGCGTAGGCCATCGTCGGTTCCTTGTGAGGTATATGTCTCTGCTGCTTCAAATGTAACCTACACTAGCCTCATTGTCAAACACCGATTGAGAAAAGTGGGCCTTAGAGCGAAAATTTCCTGGTTTGGATTTGCTAACTTCCGTTTCAGGGGGTAGATTAGTCTTAGAGCTTCTGCTATTGGGGAGAATAGCAAGCTACATCCTCCAACGCCTGGCATGTTTCTGTTCTGGAAGCCTGCCAGGCGTTACCCATTTAATGATCACATATGTCTTTTAAGGAAATCCAAAAAACGATTTGACAAGCAGCGTTTCGCACTGTAAGCTGTAGGTACCATGCGATTGTTCTTCTGACACGGGTTTTCGGCTCGCCCTCGTATCATAAGAAGCAATCGTCGTTGGAGTTTCCAACGGCCCCTTGGGCGGCGGAGTCCAAGGGGCATGTTTTTTTATGTCATTGGCTCAAGTTTCGTTAGCCAATTCGACGCTTTTTTCTTACTATTGCAAATCTGGCATTTATACTTTTGGCCCCTGGCTTTACCGGGGCCCGGACCAGTGCCAAAACCAGGCATATCCTCGCGACTCGTAGCATACTCCCCATCGATCACAGTATCGACATTGATACGCGGCCCATCGTTCACATGTTGTTTCTTTTGGGGAGTCTTTTTAGCCATTTTTAGCCCTCTTCTTGCTTCGCTCCATCTGATACGGTACAATACAGCATGGGACCTTCAACAAAACACGACATCAATCTCCTTGCCGGTTTACAACCGGCAGATGTTGATCCCTATCATTTCATGCAATCCAGGCGAAATCTGAAATTCGAACCGGATCGATTGGATTGCAGTATGGCCCTATTTTGCGACGAATGGGCTACTTACAAGATGGGTTATGTCGTTTTTTGGCTCACCTTATGTTGGCAGCAATTTGGAACATGGGTGCCTGTCAGCAAAACCGAAATTATCGACGTAGCCTCTGAGCAATCTAGTAAAGAATTTGCTGCCGATCCAGATCGTATTATCGAATTGATCGAAGCAGGACTAGAATATCTCGCGACATTAGGTTACATAGGCCAAAGCTATGAAAGTGCTATAATCATCACAGATCATCTCTTGGATTTTCTAAGAGTTAATTGGCCTAGCGAGGACGAAGAATGAGAGTCCAGCCCCAGCAAAAAATGTCTCATTTTGTTTTTCCTGTTCAACCATCAGATATTGATCCGGACCAGAGTACCGATGAGGGACCTTTTCAAGCTAAAGCTAGTTCTGTTAGGGACTTAACTCTCTCAAAACGCAAACGGAGCCCTATTGGGCTAATAACTCCAGAAACCAAAAAAGCCCAAATGAGTGGAGGATTCTATTATCCCGACGCCCTAATGGCTTGCAAATTCATTGTCGCATACTGCCAGCACATGGGCTCTTGGGCTGATATCAATTTCAGGCATATGATTGCCTTTATAGGACAAAAGAAGAAAACAGAAGAAAAGCGAGAGTTGGAAGCCCAAATAAGAAAAGGCCTCAAAGTCCTGGTAAAAATCAACGTACTTGAAGATGGGCAAGATGGTTACGTCAAAATCAAACCCAATTTCATACGTGAAGTTGAGAAGGTGTGGGGCAAAAAACCGTAATTCTCTTTTTGACTTGACACCAGGACCATTCTGTTGTATACTACTATCGCGAATTTTTTGATCGAGGGAGGTGCCCTATGTCCACGCATGCAATTGAAGTTGTTCCTGTAAAACTCGAAGAGCACCCCAACGCCGATACCCTTAGCATCGTTCGTATCAAGGGCTGGCGGGTCGTGGTCAAGACTGAGGAATGGGCCGATCGTGATAGGGGAGCCTATATTCCTCCAGACTATGTCGTACCAGACAACGACCGATTCGCTTTTCTTGGGGGTCACCTACGGGTCAAGACCCGAAAGTTCCGCAACATCTACTCTCAGGGTCTACTAATGCCTGTTGATCCCGAGACTCCCATCGGTACTGACCTGATGGAAGAGTGGGGTATTGTTCGTTATGTACCGCCAGTGGACTCGACAACTGGCGGAGATAACGAGAAGGGCCCCGATTTCGGGGGTGGTTACTTCCCAGTCTTCGACGTAGAAAACTACCAGGCCCACCCAGATGTATTCCAGCCTGGTGAGCGTGTGATCGCTACAGAGAAGATTCACGGAGCTAACGCTCGGTACTGCTGGCAGGATCGCATGTTCTGCGGCAGCCGAAAGAACTGGAAGCAAGAGGATGATCGTTCTATTTGGTGGCTTGCTCTGCGTCAGCACCCACCGATTGAAACATTCTGCAAGGCCAACCCCGGCCTTGCCCTCTATGGCGAAGTCTTCGGTAAGGTCCAGCATCTTCGATATGGATCTAACGGTGGACAGTTCTTCTTCGTCGCTTTCAATGTTTGGGATGTAATGACCGGTAGCTTTCTGGACTACGACGACATGGTCGAGATCGTCCAGAAGACGGCCCCAGACCTCAATCTGGCCCCGCTTGTTTATGACGGGCCATTTGATGCCGAAAAACTCCTAGCCCTGGCTGAAGAAGACAGTCTATGGCCTGGAGCCAAGCATATGCGTGAGGGTATCGTGGTCATTCCTGCAAAGGAACGCATGGAAGATGAGATTGGTCGAGTGGCCCTGAAAATGGTCAGCAACCGATATCTCGCCAAAGCTACCTAGCAGAGAAGACCACAAGTAGCGAGGGGGACCAGGACAGCCGATGGCTGTCCTGGTTTTTTATGCCCACCTATAATTAACTTACCGTTTCTACTATTAGCTCTAAAAGGACAAATAGTGGCCCGAGAAGCTTTCATAACTCTATGGCGAGAAGAAGCAGGTTTCACCAACCTATTAAACGGATTCTCTTTTGTCGCCCACCTATTCCCTGACGCTGACCATTGGCTAGTAGATCATTGCAACTCTGATGAGAGATTACAGGCACTCGTCAAACAGCGTTATGACAAAATATACTTTTCATTTAGTTTTTCTAGTCAATATCAGAAAATATCACCCTACCTGAACGACCGCTGGGTAATTGGGGGGCCTGCGGCTTCAGTTCTACATCGTTTTCATGTCGATACTCCGGCAGAAATAGTTCTGGGCTCATTTGAAGAATATCTAGGAATTGAAACCAGTTGCCGGTTTACTGATTATTGGCGGGACCATTTAGATCAACTACCTGCTAAAAAGCTAGTCTACAATTGCTCTGTTGGAAATCGATGCTACTGGAATAAGTGTACCTTCTGCGATTCAGGCTTATATGGGTCAGACGACTGTGAACGGCGGGCTATCGGAAGCGTACTCGCCCAGTTGCGGCCGATTTCCATCGGGACATCTACGGTGCGATTGTCAACAGATTCGATGACCCCCAAACAATTCGAAGAAGTGATGAGATCGCCTATCAGGCGAAAGATTCCCTTATCGTTTATGTTTCGAGCCGATCCAGCGTTCACTAGGGTTCTTAAAACCACCAAACACGATACACGCGGTTTGTATGTCTCGATGGGGGTTGAAGTACTATCCCAAGCTGGAATGGATATACTCAACAAGGGAATAGATATCAATGATGTATTTGAAATCACCCGACTTTTCATCGAGAAGGGTGGTAAAGTCAAATGGTTCTTGATGAATCGGCATCCTTTCATGACCAAGGCGATGGCCGATGATTGTATAGCAAATATTCAGAGGATGAAGAAGGAATTCGGAAAATTTCCTAAATATAAATTGATGATAAAGAATGTTGGTCCAACCTATTGGCCAACGGAAGCAACCGCTCAGACTTTTGGTAAATATAGACATGTGAAACAGAATATGTGGGAAGCCTATCTCAATCTCCCGAGCGAGGCTGTATTGGATCAGGACCGGAGAATAAACTGTGCCCTGCGAGATTCGGGTATCGTTCAACTATATCCAGAATGGTATGATACTATAACTCGAACCAAAAAACCAAGAAAAGACATTGAACCTTTGTTCTAAGTTATGCCAAAATCACAAAAGCCAATTCGCATCCCCAGACCTACGCAAAAAATGTCTAAGAAGACAGTACGGAAAAAGCCCGCCCAGCGAAAACCGGCCTATCTTGAAGCTCAGCTAAAGAAAAAGAGGCGAGCAGCCAGAAAAACAAAGAGACAACAGGCAATGGCTCCCCAGGGCCTCCCGCCCCGAAGCAGGGTCGCAGCCTGGCTCCCGTTATACAGCGAAGAAGGAGATTTTACCAATATAATCCTTCTGCGACGAGATCCAGGCAAAAACGACCCCTGGGAGCAGATAGTGGGCAAATATGACATCATCGGAAGCAGCAGCAACTGTGGCTTTCCCAGAAAAACGAATAAACCAGATTTTTGCCAGGGTTGGATTCATGGATTTAGACGACCAGAAAAATTCATACCTAATAACATCCCCAAAGCAATGATCAGCAAATCAGATTTCGTTGACCCCAAACATGTAAAACCCAAAGGGCGAGAAAAGAGATATGATTTGATATATTCCTGCCCAGACCGGGCAGATTATCGCAGATGTAAAAATCTGCCACTATTCAAAAAATGTCTACCCCTCTTCAGAAAGATGAAGCTCAAGGTGGCAATGGTTGGAGTAACTGACCGCGAAATCGCTGACGAATTTTCTGATATATTAACTTGTTACCCGAAAATGTCACATCAGAACTTTCTCAGCTTTGTAGATTCTTGCCGAGTCGCTTTTATCCCGAGCGTTATCGACGCTTCACCACGCCTGCTAGCCGAATGTCTCTGTATGGACATTCCTGTCGTCGTTAATCGACAGATCTATGGAGGGTGGAAGTATATTAACAGAAGGACCGGCGTCTTTTTCAAAGACGAAAATGATGTAATAGATGCGGTTTCTACAGCTTTGTGTTCGGACTTCGAACCTAGAGCTTGGTTTCAAGAGTTTAACGGGCCCATAAATGCCGGTCCTCGTCTCTATCGCTTTGTTGCTACAGTCGTGCCTCGTATACGAGGCCGAATGAAAGCCTTGCTACTCAACAAGACTAGTGCCAGGATGAATAGGAAACATTGGAAATGAAAGAAGCAGCTTTAGTAACATTTTTCAGGGTAGACAAAAAACTACTCAAAATCTTCAATGGCTTCTCCTTCGTCCAACATATTGCCGATGCTGACAACGTCTTTGTCGATGATAGAGATGCTAAAGTGGCCAGGAGACAACTAACAGAAAAGCTAAGAGGATACAAAAGAGTATTCTGTACTATCAGTTTTTCTTATCAATTCAAAATCATTGAACCGCTTCTAAGCTCAAGGTGGGTCCTCGGAGGTCCGTCGTTACCAATCGTAAAGCATAACATAGGGCATGAATTGCCCTGTGAACTAATCGAAGGCACCTTTGAGGAATATCTGGGTATTCCTCAAAGTTCTCGATTTACTGACTATTGGCGTGACCGGATGGAAGAGTTCCCCTCTTCTCAATTCAATCGACTCCATTATGCATGTACTATCGAAATGGGTTGTTATTGGAATCGATGCAAGTTTTGCAACTACAGCGAAGCCAACCCAGAGCAGGTTCGACGGCGAAACGTAGGGTTACTGTTGGCCCAGCTTCAGCCGAATCTCCATTGCCCTACAGCCAATGTCCACTTATGTACAAGTGCCATAACGGTCCGATCTCTTCGTGAAGTCTTGCGGTCCCCCACCCGACGCAAATTACGATTGCGTTTTTTCGCCCGACCGGACAAGGCGATCCTGCGGACTTTTAGGGAAAGCAAATGGGATGCTAAAAATACCATTTGCTCACTAGGGGTCGAGGTATTATCACAAACTGGCATGGATATCTTGAACAAGAATGCTTCTCTCGATACAGCGATTGAAATATCGAAGACTGTGATAGAAAAAGGGGGAATTGCTGAATGGAACATTATGGACGGTCATGTTTTCGCTAACGAACAGATCGTTCAAGAATGTACCGAAACTCTAGAAAGGGTGAAAAAAGAGATAAAGAAGCCAGGTTTTTTCAGAATCTACAACAACGGCCGTACTACGTGGCCCAACGAAGTAACGGCCCAGCTTATGGCAGATCAGTATGGGGGCAAGGTCAGCCTATACGAAGCAAATCTACGCCGACTTTGGTTCGTCAAACTCACTCCTGAAGCCCTGGCCTGTAATCAGCAGATGCACCAAGCTATAATAGATTCAGGATTAAAATTGTTTGGTGAGCCTGTAATTAAGTTGCAGGCTAGTCCAGTTTGGGACCCCGATGGCGTCATTACTAAACCTAACAGTCCAACCTGATGATTTAGATCTGGATATAGATCCAGAAAAACTCACTTCTGCTGTCAATGCATATCGGGACGTTATCCCAATAAGTGTATCAGGAATGGACGAAGAAGAATCCGCCCAAGGATGTATGCTCATCATTGCGGCGGACTTTTGTAAACAATTCGGTTGCTGGACCAGTTTTTCCCGCGATGACTTGGCAATGCACCAACGAGTTATGGAGGAGAAACTTCGAAAACAATCCAAAGCAGGCAAGGCCCTACAATTCTCAAGTCGCTATTTACGCTTCAATGATATGCAAATACGAGAGGCTCTTGAACTATTAACGATGGCAGGGTTTGTCTCTAAAGTAAGCGACGACTATAATTTCACTAAAAGATGTATAGATTTACTGGTTAAACCTAAAAAACTTATCTGATGAGCTTGACATCCTTCAGAAGATCAGGTAGAATATAAACACTATGATAGCAGAACTCCAGCCTGGTGATCTATACGTTCGGGCTAGGACTATTAACATCGAACACGATGAAGATCGTTGGGCAGCGGACGCATTCAGGGCGTATCTCAAAAACAGACTCGGCATAGGCTACATAAACGACTTTTACAATGTAATGGATGCTTTGGTAGTCTGTGTTAATTACTGCCGCTTTTTAGGGGCATGGGTTGATTACGGCTTTGCTGATCTCAGAGAATTTGATAATAAGCTTAACCCATTACTCATAATCGGCGAAAACGCCGCCATGAACCTACAGACTATGATGAAAGAACGGCTGGATATGTTGAGGCAATACGGCGTTATCCAGAGATTGTCTACTGGACGATACTGCTTCACCCGAGTAGGTCTGCAATTGGTGGGACAAATGTGGGGCTAAAAGCTCCCCTGTGAGTTCTTTATGCTTACGAGTCTCCAACCGACTGACTTCGACATCCAAAAGGTCACCAAGGAAACCGTAGCTCGGTATTTCTCGGAGGCAGGTATCGAGACAGATGTCAGTAATCCTGACCAAATAGATGCAGATGCGATTAAAATCTTCGCCTGGGTTGTAAGTCTATGCCAATACTTAGGTATGTGGGTTTACTGTAGTTTAGACGAGCTTATAGAGCACTACCATCGCTCTAGAAAGGCCAACGGCCTTCCCTCCAAAGAACCAGACGAATCCTCGATAGCTGCCATCAAGAAACGTCTTGCAAAGCTAACAACGGTTGGCCTATTAGAAGAAGGCTCGGAGGGTTACAAAGTAACCCCACGAGCCGCCGAATTGCTCTGGAAAGCGATTAGGGACAACGAGAAGTAGAAGCTACTTCCCTTGTGAAACCTGATCTTCAGGAATGAGCATAGTGGCTGTGTACGGTATTTTCACCCCCAAAACTACCATACCCTCTTCACTCACGAGCGTTGTAGCTACGAACCAAAAACCTTCAATAGTTTTTTGTCCATCCCAAACGCCATAAATGGCACTACCACCAACTAAGCCCGACATGGTCGGCAAATTCGTTTGTGGAGTACCTAGAGCAAAAGCCACAAAGCGATTACCCGTCGAACCACCCTGGAAGTACTTTTGATAAGGGTCTTGTGGATTAGCCACCTTAACCAGGCCATATCCCGGTTTTTCGCGTATCGTATCAATCGGCAATGGCGGATGAGAAACCATGACTTGATCCGGGAAAAATTGGTTCAACTCAGCATTAAACTCAACTAGATGTTCGTTCCATGGTTCAACTAGCTCCTTCAGTTGCTGAGGAAAAGTCGATGTATCAATGGGTAGCAACTGCCCCTCAGGCGTACCGGGCAACTTCAAGTCGCCTGTAGCAACATTGCCGACATAATATCCAATCTTCAGTTCGGGCTGATGGCGTTCGACGACATACAGACCACCATAAGTCGGTTTCTGACAACCACTGACCAGAGAAATCACAAAACAGGTACTCATGATACAGAAAGCTACTCGTCGCATCGGTTTTCTCCAGGGAAAGGGTTCGGTTTCACCGCCTTTAGTATAACTCAGCTTGACACGAGAATCAACGTGAATTATAATAAATTCCATGATAGCTCCGCCCCAGCCATCAGATTTTCCTCTCGAATGGTCCCATATCGCATTTTTTAATGCTATAAAAGAGGTTAAAGAAGAACTAAGAGTTCCGAATGCTGGCCTAACTTACGAGCATGCTGATATTGTTTATATGGTTTTTCAATGTAGCAAGGTAGCCGGTTGTTGGACATGGGTCAACATAGATGAAATGAGCAACATGGGATTTATGGAAACCCTATGGAGGAGAAAGATAACTGTACAGCAAATGGAAAGGATGACCACATTTGAGCTAAAATCAATGTTTGAGGAAGAGATGAAGAAGATCAGATTATTCATACCATCCTTAGTCAGATTGGGTATTCTAGAAACCGACCAAGACGAGGCGAACTATCGGTTTACAGATGATACCATCACTTGCATCGCTCGTATGTACGAGCGTTGACTTCTTATTTAGCTGGTTCAGGGGCTGGTTTGTCTTCAGTAGATGACTTTGCTGATTGTTCCTCCGCATGAGCGGCTCTAGCCGCCGGACTGCGGTAATCAGTGGCATAAAATCCTGGGCCTTTGAATATCAATCCACCACCGGTACCTAGAAGTCTTTGTAATTTATGTTTCTTACATTCCGGACATTTGCGTATGGCCCTGGCAGTTATAGATTGGAACTTTTCCATTCGATGTCCACAATTCTGACATTCGTACTCATAAGTTGGCATACTAACCTCCGTTTAGATTGTACCAGCTTGACAATCCAAGGATCGTAGGTTACACTAAAGCTAGGCCACTAAACTGAGGATGTCAATGACAATACGACAACTTCAAAAAAGAACATATCGACTCTTCCGTGGGAGCTTTGGTAGGACTTCCCTACGTGGGCGTCAAGACGATATACTAAAAGAAGCCCAAGAAGTAGCCGATGCCTTAGATCACGAATCTTTGGGCAGTGAATTGGGTGATTTAGGGGCTTCTCTACTCACCGCCTGTGAGGAAAACGGTTTTCAATTCGAAGAGTTGGTCGTAGCTGCCCACCAGAAAATCAAACGACGCAAGCAGCAGTATCAGACCCTGGGTCGAAAGCTAAACGTGGCCCTGCTCGGGGGAGCATTCGACCCAGTCCATATCGGCCACATTGCTGTTGCCCAACTGGTTCTTGACACCAGTCGCTTTTTCGACGAGGTATGGCTCGTTCCTTGCTACCGGCATATGTACGGTAAACAACTGGAACCGTTCAAACATCGCATTGCGATGTGCCGACTAGCCGCAGCAATCGATGGTCGGATCAAAGTCTTCGATTATGAAGGTAAGCATAAATTGCGAGGAGAAACCTCGCGTTTCATCACCAAACTACTGGACGATGATAAATACACAGAAGAATATCGATTTGCTTTCATTATCGGGCTTGATAACGCCCGAGGAATTCTGAAGTGGCCCTACTCCGAAGAACTAAGACGCAAGATTCCATTCGTTGTAGTGCCCAGACCCGGCGAAAGGGGTGATAAACGAGTTCAATGGTATCTAAAGGCCCCTCATATGTTCATCCAGCCAGATGGCCAGATACGACAGCAATTGGTAGATTGCTCTTCAACTGATATACGACGAGATTTGGCTCGGCAAGGCTATGACTATCCAAAGAGGGTCCTTGATGAAATCGTTCTTAAGTACATTATGGAAAACGGTCTCTACGAAAATATGCCAGATCCCACTGCGACAACAAAAGCCGGGGGTCACTAAAGAGCACGCGAATCTCAATCCCTACTGTGAGATCCAACCTAACGATATTTCAGATGCCACGCTCTTCCCTCATCAATCACCTTTGCGTGACAACTGGAACATTAAAATGATAGATGCTTTGGTGGACGTTAACATAGAAACGCACAGGTTTCAGTCGGACACTCCCTCACATATCGTTTTTACCCTGCGTTGGCTACTCGAATTTAGCCAATCTACTGGCTGCTGGTTGCCATTCTCCGTTGAAGACATAGCAGACTTTCGATTCCACTCACTGACAGCCGTTGGGGGAGAGATTAAATATAGTCAAAAACTCGAAGCGAACTTGACGACTTGCCTAAAAGAACTGGCTGAAGCTGAATTACTTCTATTCAGTGATCCCCATTATTGCGTCACCCCAAAACTAACTAACCTCTTCCAGATCGTCTGGGGCAGTAACGAGCAGGGCTAACTCAGGCTGATTAACAGCCTCTAACCAGGCACTGACAGCCTCTTTAACTTCTGAAATCTTCGTTTCCGGACGACAAGTCACAAACTGTATAAAAGTACCAGATGACTCATCCAGATCTTCTATCCAGTCAACCTCTATGCTAGCATTATTTCGAGCCCATAGGTAAAACTCATTCATATAAGTCCGAAAGTATTCCACAACGGCCTGTTCCCGAATACCTAGCGAAACGTGGAATCCTGCTGACAAGCCACGGGCTTGTATTGTGTCCAAGTGAAAGATCCAATAGGCCCCAGGCCAAATGTCGCAAGGATCACTAGCATAAGTACAATACTGGTCGAATCTATCCTTAATTGGTAGTGTTTTCACCAACTCCATACTCAATTCGCCATCAGAATTTCGGAACTTGTATATCACATGATCCTCATCCATAGATTGGATGAATGGACCTTCTATTTCTAGCCCGAAAGTCGGATTCGGGCTGGGGTCTGAACCCCAAAAATCCCATTCTCCTGAACTGGGATTTTTGATCCAGGTCCTGAACCAGAACTCTTTTTCTAGCCCATCCATTATCCATTCATCAACAGTATCGATTTTTCGGTTATCATCACTTTGTTTTGCCTCCCTCACACGAGCCAAAGCCCATTCGGTGATATGCTCCTGCATCTCTTTAATAGTCTTTTCTGGGTTATACGTAATGTAATACCAATACCAGTCGGTTTTTGCGGGTGGGATTGGAGTATCTTCAACGTGATCCAATGTATTTGGATACTCAGATTCAACCCAATCCATAAAAGCATATGGACTGAACTCAAGGCCTGCGTCAGTGAATTCTTTTGGTAAACTAAAAGGACTCGCGAAGGTATCGTGAACGATGTTCATGTCTTGCATTGTACCACGATATAACCAACATTTAGGTCTATATGTATGGTGATCACAATGTTGACCAAACTTATCGAAAACTGGTTTTTGTACCATTAAACGTACTAAATAATCACCTTGACGAAAACTAATCTCTGTTTGGTCTGAAGAGATTTCAAATTCACTACAAGGACCGAAAACATCGGATACATCAGCATAGGATTCGCCGCCATTATCTGTATAGAAGAAGTCATCAGGTCGCTTCCAATGTTTTCGGAACCACCTACCCTCTTTCTCGTGATAAGCAACCCATTCTTCTATCTTCTCAAGAACGGCATCTTTAACTTCTTCTTCTGCCATATCGGTAACTTTCTGTTGGAATCTAGACATTGGTAGGTGTATTATATAGATGTGAACGAGGAACCTATCCGCCATGCTCCACCTTAGCCAGCCACAACCCGAAGATTTTGACCTATCCAAGTGGGAAGGATACAAGGTTATACATTCCCTAACCTCTATCGAGAACTTTTGGTTGCGAGCAGCGATTAGATACTGCCAGATGATAGGTGGTTGGCTACCATTCAGTTGGATGAATTTAGAGGAGTGGATCGAGCAATCAGACTACCCAGAAAAACTAGATATGCCAACTGATTTGCCAGATAAAATATCTGAAACAACTCGGCAACGCTTAGCGTTGCGTAAGGCATACGCCAATATCCTCTTGAGGGGATGGGTGAAGGAGGACACCAAAGGGTATATTACGCTTCAGCCAGAACTTATTGATTCCCTTGCCGAATCGTTGATGCAGTCATGATAGAAATACAGCCGGATGAAATTAACCCTCTGGAACATGAGAAATACGCTGATCAGTTCACAGAACAACTGAACCAGTTCAAACCCGGTTCAGTTGAACTGGGGCAGGGCGTCGTCTTGGCAGATAGTATCCAATGGGTCGTTCTTTTCTGCCAAGAAATCGGATGCTGGACACCATTTGTACCTGATGAAATAGTGGAATTTCGTCGCGATCACCCGATCACGGCCCAGCGACGAAAAGGCGAGTTCTATGATGAGAGAATAGTTGAACCAACTGGACCAGTCATCAAACGGAATTTACCCTGGTTACTTGAGCATAAACTCTTCCAAAGAAAGAAACGTCAATTCCAAGTAACCCAAAAACTAGCCGATCTTCTTTTGAAAGCGTGGCCAGCATCATGGTAAATCTCATTGCCGATATACAACCACAGGATTTAGACTTTGAAGAAATTGGTTTCGACGATGGTTCTGTATTCCAGGAATTCATGGCAGGAAGAGATACTCTCGGACTGCCTGCGTTAGACGTTCGTCCAAAGGATGAGGCATACCTACTCTACTGGGCATGGATTTACTGCTCAGTGATTGGTACCTGGGTGAAATTCACCCGAGGCGAATTGATGAAGTTTCTTATAGATTTTACCGCAACCCGCCGAGGACACCGACTGCATACTTATCGAACCCCAGGCGTTTTAGGACAAGAAACTCCAATTTATGATATGTCATTCATGGAGTTCAGATGCTTCCGCAGTCTTTGTGAAAGAGGCTATTGGAATATGTATATCAACCCAGAAAAAACTCCCCTTTTCGAGTACGCTGAAAAGGGGAGGAAGTTAGTCTGGTTATTCCATATGCCGCTCTAAGCCTTTCGCCATGCTGCTAAAGCAGCCCGGAGCTTGCGACTACTCACAGTGAAGCAACCACAAACTGAGGTTGGTCTTGTAGTCGGCGGGGCAGAGCCGCGAGTTTTTACGACCCAAAAATCACGTGCATACGACGAACTATCAATCATCTCAAATGGAATATACAGATAGCCTTTGTCACCCCAATCAGTTCCCCAACTATTACGAACGATGTAATACCGCTCGTTCATGTTGTAACCGACAATCAACATCGCATGTCCGCCATTAGCGGACTCACTAGGACCAGGAATGGGGACCTTCCCATCCGGGCCGACATCATAGAATGAATCATAGATATTCATCCCAAAGACGACCGGAAAACCTTCTGCGAGAACTGCTCTAACCTGTTCTCCTTGATCGACCGACAGATATTCGATAGCAGCGTTCTCTTTGGCGTTTTCATAACAGGCGTCACTGGGCTTAATAGCCCATTTCTCAATATCGTAAGGCCACAGAGTTTCCTGACCTACCCCAATCGAATTCATGCATTTGAACATGTCACGAATTGATGCCCCTTCATCTCGATCTTTATTGGTACGTGAGTCGTAATAAAGCTGCAACCTGCTCAAGTTCCTCAAAACTTGTCCAGCATAGAGTTCTAAGAACTCTAGGCCATCAGTTCCGGCCTGGGCTGTACAACTCCCCAAATCTCCCTGATCGTTGACTGACGGGAAGTACTTTCTCTTGTCTACAATAACAGGCAGCCTAGCAGCTTTGAGTGGATACTTCTCGGCGTATTTATGGTCTCTGGCATCCGGCAGGTCGGGTACCCATCCTAACACGATCTTACGAAAATCTTTTGCCATGTTTCACTCCTCAATGTTAATCTGGGCTAATAGGCCCATTTTTCCAAAGAAAGTAGGAAAATTATTACAGTTTCCCTTGACGCTTTGCCATTATTGTGTTAGGCTTCTGTATAATTACAGAGCCGGTGGGATTTATCCCACCACTAAGTTTGGCCTCTTTCCCCTCCGGAAAGCATCGGGAACGCCCTTCGGGCACCTGGTGCTTTCTTTTTACCTCGGTTTCTTGGGTTGGTCATGAAAAACCTCACCGGTCCTACGGTCTTCTAACTTAAACTCCGGTCCTTCTCGCGTCGATACATCTCGAATTAGTTGGCTAATGGCC
>Ga0180437_10002200_pt1 | contig 31746 bp, 30 predicted proteins | sample SS_ome_4_FD_132410 | JGI IMG/M metagenome (GOLD analysis project Ga0180437, IMG submission 132410) | Hypersaline lake sediment archaeal communities from the Salton Sea, California, USA - SS_3_D_1 metaG | ecosystem: Environmental > Aquatic > Non-marine Saline and Alkaline > Hypersaline >... | reverse complement strand
GCGAAAACTCATCGAAGAAGCGGTCCGCGTCACCCGCAAAAAGGGGACGGTTCTCTTTTCCAGCTACTCGGAACGGTTTTGGGAAGACCGCCTCCGGTGGTTCCGGATGCAGGCAGAGAGAAAACTTGTCGGCGAGATCGACGAGGATGCGACCGGTAACGGTGTCATCGTGGGCAAAGACGGATTCAAGGCCACAACAATCAAGCCCGAAGATTTTATCCGGTTGACATCCGGACTCCCCTTCGAAACCATAATAACCGAAGTCGATGATTCCAGCATTTTCTTTGAATTGCTGATAAGATAATAGAACGATACCTTCATTTTTGGAGGGAAAGGATTGGAAATGGGAAAAATCGAAGAAAGGTTTCTCGAAATCAGGCGGTTTTGCGAAAAAAATGCAAATCCGGAAATCGTGAAAAAGTACTCCCGGTATTTCACGGAGGGGTATGATACTTACGGAATCGATTCGAAAACCTTCGAATCTCAACGCGACAAATGGCTGGAGCTGTGGGGAAAGGACTTTGCCCTGGATGATTTCGTGCGCCTGGGAGACAAACTGATCGCGACCGGCAAATACGAGGAGGCCAGTTTTGCCGTCGGTTTTATGTACTCCCTGACGGATAAGTTTACGCCTGATACCTTCGATAAACTGGGGAACTGGCTGGAAAAGGGGATTGTCAACTGGGCCCATACCGATGTCCTGTCGGGTAAAGCCCTGTCCCATTTCATCACGAACGAAATCATCGCCATCGAGTCATTGAAGAGATGGAACGACTCCGCATCGAAATGGAAAAGGCGTGCTGTGCCGGTGACACTGATCGATGCCCTGAAAATGGATGTGCCGCTCGAAAGATTGTTCCGCATTATAGAACCCCTGATGCTGGATGATGATAAATTCGTTCAAAAAGGCCTGGGATGGTTCTTGAGGGAAGCTTGGAAGATCCACCCCGAAGAAACGGAAGAATTTTTGTTGAAATGGAAAGACACGTGCGGCCGGACCATAATCCAGTACGCCACAGAGAAAATGGACAAAGAGAACAGAGGCCGCTTCAGAAGAACCAAGAAGTAACCCCTTTAAGCGCAGTCCAAGATTTGCTCATTCAATGTCAACACTTAAGGGGAAATTGTGCGATTTCGTACGGATTGTGTCGCTTTTTCGCACAGATTCCTGAATTATTAGGCCAGTCCCTTGATAAACAACCTGGCATGCTTCATGCATTAATTAAAGCGGAAGTCAGAAGCATTTCAGCCAAATAAAATTGACAGGAGGAGGAACGATGAGAACTAAACTCTGTGCTGCTTTTCTGTCAATAGGGATGATTATTTGTATTTTTTCGTGCAGGCAGCAAATGGGCGAGTGGAAGGGGACGCTTGAAGAGTTGAATGGAGTTTTGATTGTGAGGAATCCAAAAGAGCCCGTTTACACAGAGGATGTCTGTATCGTGGAGGAAGAATTAACTATTGGAGAAACGGAAGGAAGAAAAGACTATCTGTTGTCGAGAATCATAGATGTGGCGGTTGATGGTGCTGGCAATATTTATGCTGCCGACGGGAAAGAGAATCATATCAAAATATTCGACAGGAATGGCGGCTATTTTAAAACCGTTGGAAGATCCGGACAAGGGCCTGGCGAGTTCAGCCGAATTACAGATATACAAATCACACCCCGGAACGAATTGATGGTTTATGATAGGCTGGCGTTCAAATTGACGTTCTTCACTCTGGATGGGAATTACATCCGAAGCGCCCATTCGAAAGGAATACAGGCCCTGAGGAGAAATTTTAGAGAGACTGTCAGAGCCACTTATTATGTGGGAACCATCGAATTCCAGGGGCAATACGGCACCAATACCTTTCGTTCTTCTAGGGAGGTCAGAGAATATGATTCTGATCTCACGTTTATCAAGACAATATTCAAAGATAAATTCAGGGATGCGGATGTGCCGCTGCATCCTGATATGCTTGCCAGGTTTCCCTCGTCCGGTCTCATCATATGCGGGTTCACAGACACCTATGAATTCCGGATAATAAGTCCGGATGGCGAGGTTACCCGGAAGGTTTTAAAAGAATTTGAGCCGATCGCAATCAGCGATGAGGAAAAGGAGAAGAGGGGATTTGACGATCTCAAAAATGTGCCGAAACACTTTCCGGCATTTCAGGATTTTTCTGTGGATGAGGAAGGCCGGATTTTTGCCCAGACCTTTGAGAGAAAGGCGAATGAGAATAATTTCTATTATGATGTCTTCGATAATGAGGGAAAATATATCGCCAAAATTCCATTAAACGCTCCTCCTGAATACTGGAAGAACGGGAAAATGTACACTATAGAAGAGGACGCCCAAGGTTTCCAGTACATCAAATGCTACAAAGTTGCCTGGAAAATCTGACCGAGAGAATTCGTTGGTAAAAAGCAATAATCGTTCTTTCTTAACTTATTTACATGCAATGTGGTATATAAAAATAAGGAGAAGGGGATGAGAAAAACGATACTGGCGATTCTCATTTTGGCTTGTTTTTCCTTCGGGCAGGACGTGATCGAAAATCCGGGAAAACCGACGGGCAGCAGGAATGCCGGAAGGATCTTCGACCTGGAGGAAGTCCTGAGTATCCAGGATACGGGGGATGAGTACTATTTCAAATATCCTTCCAACTTGAAAATCGCTCCGGACGGCTCCATATTCGTTCAGGATTGGAGCAGCAAGCTGTTGGGTCGATTCGATGCAGATGGGAAATTTCTGCGCGATTATTTCAGGGAAGGACAGGGGCCGGGCGAGCTCGATTCGGTCGGAAACTACTTTTTTGCTGACGGCAATATTGTCATCTATGATTCAGCGCTTCAGAAGATCCTCCGGCTCGATTTCGAAGGAAAAACCGTCGAAGAGTTCAAGGTGCTGCGAACGGCACGCAGATTCGAATTTGCGTTTTGCCGCAACGCGGCCTATTACTTCATTCAACACAACGTGTCGTTTGAAAGCACAAAGCCGACCTATATCGATGTTCCTTATCAATTGGTCGTGTTTAACGTGGGAGGAGACGGAACCGATCCTTTGGTGTCCTTCTCGCTTTCCGCCTACGTTGTCGGCTCCGGGGGAGGGGGTGGAGGTTATTTCCCTCTAGATCAAATGATAACAGCACCGCTTGAAAACCGCTATTTGTTCATCTCCCGCAAGCAGGAATATCTCCTCGAGCTGTTCGATGCGGAAACCGATACGATCGTTCGTTCTTTCACCCGGGACTACAAAAGAGTGAAGCCCTCCTCCGAGTACAAGGAAATGCTGGAAAAAGGGGGAGGAATGATAATCGGTGGAAAGCGATACACGAAGCCTCCGCAAAAATACAGGAGCGACATCCAGAATCTCTTCGTCGATGGAGACGAACTCTGGGTCATGACTTCGACAGAAGATAAGAAAAAAGGGATTCTTTTCGATGTTTTCGATCTCGAGGGGAAATACATCGATTGCTTTTATGTGCGTTTCGATGAGGAGAATTTTCCGAAGTATGGCGGCGGCAACAGGATGACTATTTCAAGTGAGTTCCTTTATCTAATAGAATCGACCCCGGATGAAACTTATGTCATCAAAAAATACAGGATGGTGGATTGAGCTGGATCATTCTTGGAGCGTGATCCTGTATCTTTTAACAAATTTGTAATTCTCATGTGTCGATATGGCATAAGCCTTGCCGTTTTTGAAAAACAGCCCTTCAACGGGCACCGTTGTTTTGAAGTTTGCTATATATCTTCCATCCTCATCAAAAATATCGAAGATGGCGTATTCTCCTTTTCTATAATCTGCTATCAAGGCCAGCCATCCGTTTTCCATCAGGGTGAAACTCTGGTTTAATCCGCTTTGGATCAGAGTGAAGCCTTGATAGGCGGGCTTGTACTTGGGATATTTTATCAATTCGAAAACCTTTATCCTGAATTCTTCCGGAGCGTCGACAAAATTTTCTTGCTGGCTCAATTCTTCTACAATATCCGCCTTGTCTTTTTTGCTCACCGGCACAGGATCATAATCCCTGATTATTTTTCTCACCGGTTTTCCCTCGGGTGAAAATATGTCTATCTCGTATTTTTCCGGGTGGCCAAAATAGATGGAGTCATTTCTGGCCAAGGTTAAAAATTCTTGTGGCTGAAAGACCACGAGATTTATCATGTTTGCCATAATCTGAATCCTCGCGGATAAATCTCTTCCAGGCAGAGCCATTTCTCTTTTGATTCGATGAAGTTCAGCGATTTGGGTGAAATTCTTATCGAGCAATTCTGCAGTAGAGAGCATCGTGAGAGCATTTTCAGACATGACCTGTTCGTATTTGTTGGCAACCATGAGGCCCTTTGAATTGATGTAGAGATTCTCATAAGCTCCTGGCATTTTAATCTGCTTAAGAAACTCTCCCTCCTTGTTGAAAAAGGAAACCTTCCTTCCGGTGACATCGCAGATATAGAGATAATCCTCCCTATCGAACCTGATGACAGACAGGCTTTGGAATTCTCCAGGGCCCTGACCCTTTCTCCCAATCGTGAGCAGGTATTTACCTTCGGGGCTGTATTTTTGGATTCTCAAGGCTTCCATGTCGCTGACATAGAAATTCCCGTCTTCATCCGTGTTGAAACTGATCGTTCCACTGAACATGTAATTCTCGTCTCCCTCAACTGTACCGATAGAGAGATCTTCCTTAAAAACGATTTTTTTCGTCGGCCCCTCTTTTGGAATCGGATGTTTAGGATTGGAAACAACTTCCACATCGCCCAGTTTTTGTACCGAAAAATTTTCCTGTGTATAACTTGTAAACAGGAAAAAAACTGTGATCGTTAGAGTGCAAACCATGCCCAAAAAGAAAATGATACTTCTTTTTCGCATCTCAACCCCCTTTTTTATCGCGAACAATTTATATCATACAATCGAAGCATAAAGCAAATGCGATGGGGAATTGTTCCAATCTCGGTTTATATAAGGAAAAAATGAGGGGTTCAGCGGAAAATTGACAGAATTCATGGATGTCCAAGTTTATGAAGTCATCTGCCGATTTATTTGTTCATGTCAGAATTTTTCGTTATCATTACAAGTTTTAAAAAAATTTATTTTTTACGTCAAATTTTTTGACTAGACTAATTTCAGAACTTCTGCGTAGATGTTATAGGAAGGGTATGCAACAGAATAGGGATCCCGTAAGTTGTAACCATATATGAAGAGGAGGAATCAGTGAAAAAAAGTAGTGCACCAATAATTATCCTTATGTTTTCGATGCTTCTGGCCTCCTGCGGCCAGCAAAAAACCGAATGGGGAGGCACGATAGAGGAGGTGGATGGTGTGACGATCGTCCGGAATCCCATCGAGCCGATATATAGGGAAGATATTTTCGTGATGGAAGAGGAGCTTTCTATCGGGGAAGGGATTGGCAGGGAAGATTACATGTTCTCCGAAGTGGTATCGATCGCGACAGATGATGCAGAAAGAATCTATGTTCTCGATTATGAAGAATGCTGTGTGAAAATTTATGATAAAAACGGCAATCACATCAAGACATTCGGAAGACAGGGCCAGGGCCCCGGGGATTTTTATTTGCCAAGTTACATAACGATCTCAAAAGAAAGGGAAATCGTCATAAAAAATTTCCGCAACTTTTCCTTTTTCTCTTTGGATGGCGAGTACAAAAGAACTCTTTCGACGGCGGTATACGACATGACCTCTGGTCGTATCGATTCGGATGGGAACATCCTCGGGGTCGAGATCGTCAGGGATGAGGAAAATCCACGCTATGAGCTCAAAAAACTCGATTCCGAAGCGAATTATCTTTGTTCGATCGGCTCTTCTCCCTTATCAGATTTCAGGCGCGACGGATTCAATCCTTTTTTCCCGGTGTTCAGGTGGGCCATCATCAATGGAAATCAAATTGTCTTCGGATACCAGGCAGAATACGAGATCCAGGTTTTCGATGCGGATGGGAATCTGGTCCGAAGGATATCCAAAGACTATACGCCGGTTAAGGTAACCCAGAGGGATGCCGATGAGAGACTGGAAGGGGAGGACCTTCCCCCGACGATCCTTGAAAGAATGACCCTGCCGGAATTCCATTGCCCGTTTGCCAGTCTGGGTGCCGATGATGAGGGCCGAATTTTCGTGATGACCTATGAGAGAATCCCTGATGGAGCCGGGTATTATTTCGATGTTTTCGACGAACAGGGAAGGTTTATCGTCAAAGTCCCGTTTGCAAACCGCCCCGAGCTGATCAAAAACGGAAAACTATTTACCGTGGAAGAAGATGAACAAGGGTACCAAATGGTCAAACGCTACAAGGTCACCTGGAAGATATGAAGCTCCTCACCCGATACATCCAGGATTTCTTATCATGATCGGGCTTGACATGACGACAGGTGTCGTATATCATTATGCCGACGGGTGTCGGCAATCTATAATGTTAAAAGAAATAAGGGGTACGAAAATGAAGAAACTCAAAACAAAGATTCTGATTGCATGTTTGATACTGATTCTTTTCTCTTCTTGCGGTCCTAAGGGAACCGAGTGGCAGGGGAGGATCGAGGAGGTCAATGGGGTGACGGTCGTTTATAATCCCGAAGAACCGCTGAGCAAAGATGCGGGCAGAGTTATCCAGCTAACAGAAGAGCTGCGCATCTCAGACGACCAGGGAGATTTTTATTTCAAATGGCCCAGTAACATAAAGACCGCACCGGATGGAAGCATCTTCATCGAGGACGAGGATCAGTTTTTGAAATTCGATAGAAATGGACAATTCATCGCTAACCTGTTCACAAAAGGCCAGGGCCCGGGAGAATTGGAAAACATCGTGAATTATCTGTTTTCGGGAGATGAGATCATCATACTCCAAAGCCGGCCGAACAAGATCATCAGAATGGATATGTCAGGGAAATTTATAAGCGAATTCAGGCCCGAGACGATGGTCTCCGAGCTTTTCACGAGCTTCGGAGAGAAGCTTATCGGGGCCCACAGTTCTTTCCCAAAGCTTGAGAAGGCAGGTGAAGAGCCCGAGATCATCGACATCAAATGGAATTTGAAAAGTGTCACAGAGGACGGGAAAGTCGAGAGCACGGCCCTTGAATTTCCCGTGAATTGGTATGCGCAAAGACTGGAAAAGGCCATCATAGCCAATTATATCGTCAATTTTACGGCTAAGCCCTTCCTGGACAGGTTCCTGGTTATCCACCACACCCAGGAATATTTGCTCAAGCTGCTCGAGCTGGAAAGTCAAAAGATCGTCAGGACATTCACTCGAGAGTACGATAGAGTGAGGTATAAGCCGGATGAGACAGGGCGCGTGGAGGTAAGCCCGGGCTCATTCACCCTGGTGCCCCCGGTGGATCATCTTAACGATGTTCAAAAGATTTTTGTGCAAGGGAATACGATTTGGGTTATGACGTCCACGGTGGATGAGGACAAGGGATTTCTCGTGGATGTGTTCAATCGCAATGGGGAATACGTAGACAATTTTTATCTGCCCGTCCATCACCAGGTGAAGCTCGAGGGGTTGAGCCGGCATCCGATCACCATTTCCGGAGACGAGCTTTTTATCGTAGAGTATGACGCAGATGGCATTCCCTCCGTCGTTAAGTACAGAATGAAGGGATTGTAAACTTCGATGCAGCGCGCAAGGACAGTTATCTGAGGGAAGGATGCTCCATATAGAGAACGGAATTATATGACTGGAGTGTAAACCTGGATTTCCTTGTCTAAACGATCTGACAGTTTATCTTCAGCGACATCCAAATCATAGTCTGTCTGCAAGCCCAGCCAGAACTTCGCAGACATATTGAAATACTTGCCCAGGCGCAAAGCCGTATCCGCAGTAATTCTGCGCTTTCCTTGAACGATCTCGTTTATTCTTCGAGCAGGCACACGGATGTCAAGAGCCAGTCTGTTCTGGCTCAATCCCATAGGCTTTAGAAATTCCTCAAAAAGAATTTCTCCCGGATGAAGCGGAGACATTTTTTTTCTGGCCATGAAATTTCTCCTAATGATAATCTGCGATTTCTACTTCAAAGGCATCCTTATCCTGCCATAAAAAGCATATGCGCCACGGATTATTTATCCGAATACTGTGCGGACCTCTTCTCTTTCCTTTTAACGCTTCCAGTTGATTTCCCGGAGGCATTTTTAAGTCATTCAAAATTTCTGCTCTACTCAACATCCTTAACTTTCTCAATGCGATTCTTTGCATGCCTACCGGGAACCGTTTTGCATAAATTCTGTTGAAGATTTTTTCAGTTTCTTTGCATTTGAACGACTTTATCACAGTCTGAAGCAGCAGTATGAATATATAACGCCTTGCGTTAAATGTCAAACGTTATACCTGGCAAATCTCGGCTCTTTATACGGTAATTCAGCATTGTATCCGATTAAAGGGACGCTTGATGAGAATCGGATTTCTCATTTAGAATTATGCTTGACGTAACGACAATTGTCGTCTATTCTATTTACGACAGGCGTCGTTAATTGTTTTCGGAAAGAAAAAAGGGGATGTGCACAATGAGTGAACAGGCTTTAAAGATTCTTTCTACAGCGATGATGGCGGTATCATTGCTGTTCACGGCATGCGGGCCGCAAAGGGCCGAATGGACAGGAACGATCGAGGAAGTGGATGGCGTAATCGTCGTGAATAATCCTGATGTGCCGTATTATGGAGAGTTTATTCCCGAACTGGAAGAAGACCTCACCATAGGGAAAGAGGGCGATGACAATCATTTTTTCTTTCGAGCCGTAGCAGTGGCTTTGGACGGCGAAAAAAACATCTATGTGGTCGATTCGGGGAATTATCGTATTCAAAAATTCGACGACCAGGGCAGATACCTTCAGACCATTGGCCGGAAAGGCCAGGGCCCCGGTGAATTTAGCGGACCCATGGGCATTTGTTTCGATTCCCAGGGAAATCTGTATGTGCGGGAATATAAAAAAATTCAGGTATTCGATAGAAATGGCAATTTCATAAGAAGCTTTCCCCTGGATCATTATCTCGTTGATTTTGCTGTCGATGATGAGGGCTCCGTGTTGGGATACAGCGACATCCGGCAGAGAGATACGGCTTTAAGGGGGATCGTTAAAATGGATTCCCAGGGAAAAATCGTAAAAAACGTTGCGGAATATAACGATTTGGGGATAAAAATCATTGTCGGTGAGGCGGCGACCTTCACACTATCTCCTAATCATGCCTACACGCCTCGCCTTCATTTTGCGGCATTGAGTCCATCCAGATTCGTTTATGGGTATGCTTCCGAATATCTGCTCCATATGATCGACAGCGATGGAAATCCGACATTGAAGAGCCGAAAAGATGATGTCCCGGTTCCGATTACACAAAAAGAGAGGGAATACATAATCACGAGGGCTTGTCAATCTTTGGAGCGAAATCGAATTCCCATTTCAAAAAAATTAGTGGAAGAAACCATCCATTTTCGGAAGCATCGGGCCGTTTTTAATAAAATAATCACGGATGATAAGCAAAGGCTTTTTGTCCAGAGGATGAAGTCGGTGTTTGATGAGAACGGGGTTTTCGAATTCGATATTTTTAGCGGGGATGGATATTATCTGTACAGAGTCGAATTCCCTTTTTCGCCCGAAATTATAGATAATGGCCGTGTTTACGATATTTATACAAATGAAGATACGGGAGAAGTGAGAATCACAAGATTCAAAATCAAGAACTGGGAACGGATTAAAACCGGAATTTGATCCTTCAAATAGATTCGGGAATAAATCCGGATCTCTGTTGTATGTATGGCGAGGGAGTGCGGCCGTTCACGGATCTTCCAGCCAGAGCAGTGAATTCCGGAGCGTATCGTTCAGAAGGTGACGGTGAAATAATGCGGGTTTAAATATCTGATTTTATAGAAACCTCTAATATTAGAACTCGATAACGTGGGGGATATTTTTCGTCCGGATTGTATTATAATATAGAAAAGCTATAAACTTAATAAATTCGGTCCGCAATAAATCCGGTCCGGCAGGAAAACGAGGAGATGGAAATGAAAACGAATTTTTTATTGGCCTTTTTGATTTTGCTCGTCGTGAGCACCCCTGTTTCCTCGCAGGAAGCATTCAAAGAAGTATCCCTTGTCGTTAATATCGAGGTGCCGGTTCGTGTCTACGAAGATTCGAAATTCGTGGATAACTTGACAATAGATGATTTTGAAATATTGGAAGAGGGGATCCCTCAAAAGATCGAGGCGGTATATCTGATCAGAAAAATGGCGGTTGAGCGTAGCGATGAAAAAAAGAGATTCAATCCGGATACGAAAAGAAATTATTTTCTTTTTTTCGAGGTGGCTGAATACCAGCCAAGGATCGGAGAAGGGCTCGAGTTTTTTGTCGACAATATCCTTTCTCCCGATGATGTCCTATACATCACGACTCCCCTTCGGACCTATAAAATGAAAGAAGGCGCGTTTCAGGTAAAGCCGAAACAAGAAATCGTAGAGGAGCTTATCGATATTATCAGGGCAGATACTGAAAGCGGAAACCAGGAGTATAGGGAGACCATCCGAACCCTTTCGGATGTTTCCCGTCGCCTGGCTGTCAGTTTGGGCGCATCTCCGACCCAGTCCTCATCCGCTCCTGACGTCGGTGATCCGAATCGCCCCCAGGATGAGACCCTGGAGCTTGAAATGCTCTTGCTTGAATATTCCGATGTTCTGGCCAAATTGGAAAATCTCCGGCGTGTCGACCAGATCAAGCTTTTGGATTTTGCCAAATACCTGAAAAACAGGCCTGGACAAAAGTACGTGTACATGTTCTACCAGAGCGAGTTTATCCCTCAGATAGATAGCCGGATCGCAGGTCAATTTGAAAGCCTGTACCAGGATAATCCTGCCATGCTTCATCAGATGTCTAGCCTCTTCGATTTTTTTACCCGCGAGAAATCATTCGATGTGGACAAAGTTAAAATGGCTTATTCCGACTCATCCACTTCGATCCATTTTCTCTTTTTGACAGAAAGACCGGTCGCAGAATCAGGCGTGAGCATGGTCGAGCGCTCCGAAGACATTTACAGCGCATTCAGGGAAATGGCCATATCCACAGGGGGGGTGGTGATAAGCTCGAGAAATCCGGCTTATGCCTTCCAGCAGGCACTGGATGCATCCGAAAATTATTATCTCCTGTACTACCGGCCGAAAGATTACATCATCGACGGGAAATTCAAAGATATCAAAGTGGGAGTTAAAGGAAAGAAATATAAGGTCGTGCACCGCGCCGGATACTTTTCCAACTGACATTCTTCGATATCCCCTTTCGGGAGTAGAGGGGAGGACAGAAAATCATCTTGTGATTCATCTATAGGGGGGATTGTTAATATCAGGAAGATTTTTTATATTTTTCTGAGAGGATAAAACCAGGATTATGTCTCGACAGAAACCCTCAACCGTGATGTCCCAACTTCAGAGAGGAAATCCGGAGCTGGAAAAGGAGCTCTCCGAGCTCCGGAAATCCCTGAAGCAAGAGAAAGAAGCTAAAGAGCAATATAAAAATATCATTGATTTGTGCCCCGATGGCACCGTGATTGTCGACCTGAAAGGGAGAGTGGCTTTCTGCAATAAGGCCTTTTTCGCATTTACGGGTTTTGCTAGAGAGGATATCATAGGGAAAAAATTCACGAAGCTTCCTCATTTGCAGAAAACGGACATCCCCCATTATATCAAAATATTCAATTCCCTTATAAGCGGAAGGAGACCCAAGCCTTTTAAGGTCAACTGGGTACACAAAGACGGGACGGTTCACGCATCCGAGGTTTGCGTGGGTTTTTTAAGAAGAAAAAAGAAAATATCCGGCATCGTCGCGGTTGCCAGAGACCTAACGAAGCAGCAGACGGCCCTCGAGGTTCTGAACGCGAACGAGAAGAAATACAGCAATCTTTTCCACCAATCCTATGATGCCATTTTCATCCACGATCTTTATGGGAACATTCTGGATGTGAATTCCAAAGCACAGGAGCTTTTCGGATACGAAAAGTCCGACTTGCTCGCCTTGAAGATACAGGATTTGCACCCGAAAAGTGAGCACAGCAAATCGAAAAAGGCCTTTCAGATCATCGGAAGAAAAGGCTTTGTGGAATTCGAATGCCTGTTCTTGAAGAAAAACGGCGATGTATTCCCTGCCGAAGTGTCTGCCAGTGTATTCGAAGTCGAAGGGGAAAAGCTCATTCAGGGTTGTGTCCGGGATATTTCAGATCGAAAAAAGGCGGAAGCGAAGCTGAAAGAATCGAGAGAGATGTACAGAATGCTGGTGGAGACATCACCGGATGCCGTTACGGTCACGGACCTGGAAGGAAATATCACCTATGTTTCTCAACGGACTCTCCAAATTCATGGATATGAACGTGTGGAGGAAGTGATCGGGAAAAAGGCCTTCACTTTCATCTCTCCTGAAGATCACGAAAAAGCAGCGATGAATTTGAAAAAGACATTGGAAGAAGGATCGGTAAGGGACCTGGAATACAGGTTGGTTCGAAAGGATGGGACGAAGTTTATCGGAGAGCTCCATGCTTCTCTGATAAAAGGTGTCAACGGAGAACCGAAGGCCTTTATTGCCATTTCAAGGGATATCACGGAGCGAAAAAGAGCGGAACAGGAAATGAGCGAAAGCGAGAAAAAATTTCGAAGCGTTGTCGAAAACGCCAGTGATGCAATCTACATCATTACGTCCCGGGGATTTCAGTATGTCAATTCTGCGTTCGAACAGCTGACAGGGTATACTTCAAATGAGGTGCTTGAAGAAAATTTCGATTTTTGGGGCATCATTCATCCCGATGATGTCAAAATGATCAGGGACAGAGAAAACGCGAGAAAGCGGGGCGAGAAGGTTCCAAGCCGGTATGAATTCAGGATACTGGCGAAAGACGGATCCCAAAAAATTGTCGAACCAGCCACTGTTCAGATAGGGAACAAAGGGGAATTCAAAGTCATGGGTATCTTGCGGGATGTCACAGAAAGGAAGTGTGCCGAAGAAAAAATCAAGGCGTCTCTTCTCGAGAAGGATGTGCTTTTAAGAGAGATCAATCACCGCGTTAAAAACAACATGCAGATTATCTCCAGTCTTCTCAGGCTGCAGTCCCGCACGATAAGGGAACCCCGCCTGGTTGAAATGTTCAAGGAGAGCCAGAACAGGATTCGGTCGATGGCCCTGATTCACGAGAAGTTGTACCAGACAGAGGATTTTGCGAGTATCAATTTTGCCCAATACATCCGCAGCCTGCTTGTCCATCTTTTTCATACCTATAAAGTCAATCCGAATATCGTGCGCATGAGAACCGATGTGGAGGATGTTTTTCTGGATATCAGCAAAGCCATCCCCTGCGGATTGATCATAAACGAGCTGGTATCCAATTCGCTGAAACATGCTTTTCCAAGCAACAGAAAGGGAGAGATCGCCGTAAGGCTCTCATCGAATTTACGGAAAACGAAGATCTTGATTAGTGACAGCGGAGTGGGCTTACCTAAGGATATCGATCTTCGGGAACCGGAGACTCTCGGTCTCCAGCTGGTCAGCGATCTGGTCAAACAGGTGGATGGAAAGATACGGCTCGAAAGATCAGAGGGGACCACCTTCCATATTTCATTTTAGCTCCCCTCAGCGGCGCTGGTCGAGTGGATTAAAGGCTGTTTTCGTGTACCCTTCCGGCAAGTCGTATGTCCCGGCAGGGGGAGTCATTTTTTCGGCCGAAAGGACTTCCTCTTTGTATTTCTGTTCCGTTCCCATCATGGACATCGAAAATTCGGTGAGGATAGGATAGCCCCCGATTTTTTCGAATTCTCCGATAAAATCTTTGAATACGGGATTTGTTTCGAGTATTTGGGTGTAGAGTTCTTTAAACTCATTGAGATCCACTCCCAGATCCTTGGAGGTCCACATGTCCATCTTGATGGGCATATCCATTCCCATCATCGAAACAGAGATTTCTATAAGGTACTTTTGGCAGGCCCAGTTGTTGATGGTCTGTGTTTCTCCTGTGTCGGTAATATTCGAGGAGATATCCATGGCATCCATCATTTGTTTTGCCTCGGGAGGCAGAATATCGTCCAGATTAAGGGGCAGATCCATTTCGGAATACGTCTTGTCAGCGTGGTTGATGATATACATTTTATTGACATCCATTCGGATAAGGTTCGTAATTTCCCCGACATCCTGTCTCATTTTGTCCTTACCCAGCCATGTCGTTGTGTCTTCATCTTTTGCCGGTTGTCCCATCATGCTCATCGCATCGGTGTGTTTTTTCCCTTTGATCAAGTGGTCCGCTTCGGCAGCGAAAGGAGAGAATGCTAAGGCAGCTATGATCAGAAAAACAGTTACGAGATCGGCGAGTCTTTTAGTCATAAAAATTTCTCCTTGGATAAACTATGCATAATGTAGCTTAATTTCGGCATTAAAGCAATCTCCGGTATCCTCCCGGTGGGTCACTCCTTGCTCCTGCCGCTTCGCTGGCCGCCTCTCCTCTTTGCCGACAGCCGGATATTCAAGATTATGAGGATTGCGATCAAAGCTAGAATGATTCCCCACACCGTTGTTTCTTTCAACTGGATGGGGAAGCCCGCGCTTACAGGGCTTTTATAAAAGGAAGAGGGGTCGATCTCTTCCTGGATGACAGCGATTCTTTTTTCCAGCCATTTATAAGGAGATGCCCTAAGTGTGTTTCCGAAATATTTCTCTAGTATCTGGTTTTCTTTGTAGGCGATGAAAAGATAGTTTCGTCTGGTTTCCCGGGTGCCGGCTTTTTGTGCGAGGTCGAACATCCGATCTCGCCGGAATACGTGGACTCGCATTTCATGCAGGAAAGGACGGGCATAAGCCGGGAAATAAATCAAAAAATCTTTGTATTTTTTCGATGCCCACGCCTCGAGGATGTCGCCATATTCCTCTGCTCTATTCCTATCCGTTTCAGCAATCTTTTCGAGGGACATCCTGGAGAAGAAAATACCGATTTCCGGATCTCTGTGTTTGCATTTGAATTCACTCATGGGTTCTTCTTTTTGGAGAAAGGATAGGAATGGCAAGAGTTTCGAATAGCTTTGTACTCTTTCAGGGGTGTTGGAAAAACAGAGGCCGAATAGCAAAAGATATGCTATCGATAGCCTAGAGATCGTTTTGATAGACCTGGATTGTATCCGGGAGTCCAGGAGTTTTGGTTTTATCCCTTGCCAGATCGCGAGTTGGAATAATCCGACTGAAAGAGCGTTCAAACCCAAATCGCGAAAATCCCAAATGCGGCGGGGGATCATCCATTGGAGCGCTTCATCGAATATCCCCACCAGTGCTCCGATCAGGACCGCGATGAGATAAATGCCTTTGTCGCGGATGTGATAACGAAGGGCTTGATAGAGCAAAAATCCCAGCAGCCCGTATTCCAGAAAATGGATGGCTTCCTCGGGCCGCCCCCAGAGTTTGAGAGTAAAGTAAACATAAATCAGAGCTACGGCTGCCAGCCAAAGATAATTGGAAAGGCTGCGGATATTCAGGCGGAACCAGAGAATATACAAGCTCGCCAGAAAGGTGGCGAAAACGAAAATAAGGACGAGATACCCGAATAATGACACATCCCAGGTCGTTTCCACAAAATTGCGAATCGTCCTTGCAATCGGGACCATCAGAAGAATGGAAGCGACACACAGAACGACGCCCAGCCAGGAAAGAAAAATCTTTTTTTTTGTCGACATTTACATATTTTTTTGACTTTTTAATATTTTTTTCATTATAATGTAAACAAACTGCTGGCTGGAGAGGAATCCTCCTTAGCCCCGCTTCCTTTTCTAAACCTTGGCGCCTCGACAGCCAGCATCCCAACTTCCCAATTTTCAGCACATTCCATTTCTTCCCTTATCTTCTTTCCCATGAGCAATTTATGGGTATAATAATACCATAAACACATTTTTTTGGTCAGGCGTAATATACGTATGAGAGACAAATCCGATGACTGACGAACAGATTTTGCGTCGCTGTCTTAGCGGAGATGTCGAGGAGTATCACGAAATCGTGGAAAGATACAGATCGAGAGCGCTGGCCATTGCGATGAACATCCTGGGAAACCGTCAGGACGCCGAAGACGCCAGTCAAGATGCCTTTATTCAAGTTTACAAGAATTTGGATAAGTTCGATTTTCAAAAAAGCTTTCCCAACTGGTTCTATTCGATTTTGTACAAGAGATGCCTCGACGGGTTGAGAAAACGGAAGCGGTTTTCTTCGTTTTTTCAAAGAGTCCAAACCGAACCTTCTCAGTCGTTCCGTTCTCTCCCTGCGAATCCGGGCTATGGCCTTTTCGAAAAGCAAGAAATGCTGAAATCCTTGAATTCCAAGGAGCGCTTGTCCCTTTTCCTCTGGGCAAACGATGGATATACCAGTGAAGAAATAGGTGAGGTGTTGAAATGTTCGGCCAGTACGGCAAGGGTTTTTCTTTTCAAAGCTAGAAAGAAAATAAAATCTTTTTTGGAGAAGGAAAATGTTGTGGTGTAAGATCAACCAATTTTTGTTATCCATATTGCCATTCAGACCCTGGCAGGATTTCCTGATCCGTTCTCACATCCGGGGATGCGAGAACTGCATGGGTCGAATGGCGAGCCGGGAAGAGGTTAAGGCTCTGATCATCCAGGAGAGCGATATCGCCGATTTTAACGATCTCTGGCCTGCCGTGAAATCGGGAATCACTCTGGAAGAGCCTAGAAAAAAAACCGGATCTTTTCTGAATCGGGGGTGGGCTTATGCTGCAGCAGGAGGCGTTGCTGTATTCTTGGCTGGTTTTTTGCTCATTACGGTCATCACCCGGAATGGAACCCTTGTGGATCAGGAGGGAGAGGCACGATTTCAGATCAATTCAATTCGGGTGGGGGACGAGCCGGCGACCCCTTTTCTTTATCAGCCAAAAGATTCGGGGATGATCCTGATTTGGGCTGAAAAAAACATGTGAAGGAGAAGTCGATGAGAAAAATAAAGATGCTTTGGATAGTCATTGGACTGTTTGTATTTTGCTGTCTGATGCTTCCTGCCGAACACGTGGTGGAGCTAAAAACGAGATTTTATGCCGGTGCGAGGGAAGGACAGGTCGATGCGACCGAGTCTGTCACCTCGTCCTATCTCCAGCCGACGGTGACCGCTACCATTCCCGCCCGGTTTTTGCTGGCTGAAGAGAAAGCTCAGATCGGCAGAGTTTTCAATTTGAAGGATGTGACTTTGATCGCTGAGGCGGATCTCCAGTTTAGCGCCAAGAAGTGGAGCACTTCCCATCTCCTCAGGCTCAACGGCAAGGCTTACCGGATGGAAATTTCTATCCAGGAAAAAGAGCAAAAGGTTCCGGAAGAATCCGCAGGAAAAGATCCTATCCATCAGATAAAGTTAGGAGTGTTCGAGCAGTCCGAAGGCGCGGAAACACATCTCATGGATACGGACGTTCTCCTGCCCCGTTCGAAGATGGCTGTCGTGGGATTCGAAAACAAGGAAGGAAAGCCCTATTTTCTGTCTTTTTATGTGACGAATGTTGCAGGGAGTCCACCGCCTCCGCCCCCTCCTCCACCGCCTCCATCGGCATCGACATATCCGACTTCAGCACCCGCTCCTCCTCCGCCCCCTCCCCGGGAAATAAAGCAGGACAAAAAAAATATCGAGGAATTCGAGAAAGGGGCAGTGCGCTGTGTCGATGAGATAAAGCCGCCGAGGATAATCAAGAAGGTCGATCCCGTTTATCCGGAACAGGCAAGACTGGCAAGAGTCGAAGGGAATGTCATCCTCGGGACCAGGACAGATATCCATGGCCGTGTTTCACAGGTGATGGTGTACAGCAGCAAGGATTTTTCTCTCGTTCAGGCTGCCAAGGATGCTGTGAAACAATGGGTTTACGAGCCCTTGATAATCGATGGAAAACCGAGAGAAGCGGTTTTTACGACCCAGGTCCGATTCAAGCTGCAAAAAGAAAAGCTGGAAAAAGCCGATGTCCCGAGTAGCATCGATGCCGGCGTGCTGATAATCGAGGATCCTTCAGATGCACCCATACTTTTAAAAAAGGTCCCCCCCGTCTATCCGGATGAGGCGAAAAAAGCCCTCATCCAGGGTGTCGTCGAGCTTCAAGTCACGACGGACAAAGAGGGCAATGTTACGAGAGTGGAGGTATTGAGGAGCGAAAGCTCTCTGCTCAGCCAGGCATCGGTCGATGCGGTGAAACAGTGGAAGTATGAGCCCTATTTAAGCAGCGATGGGAATCCTGTGCGCGTTGCCTTCCCGGTCACCGTTACGTTCAGGCTGAGGTGAATAATCCACTTTTCCAAATCAACTGAGGGAGTGGCGAATCCGCGTAATCCAGTTCCGATCCCAGCAAGCTGTGGGGGATTAAAAAGATGATAAGCAGGAGAATGGCTGCAGCCAGCACCCATCCCCTTGCAGGCTTTCCTTTTCTTCCTGCGATCAGCGCGATGACCCAACCGATAAAAGCGATCAACGTCTTGTTATCCGTCAGGTCGTATCCGAAGGGAAATCCGGTCCATAGGGCCCCGAAAGCGAATTTTTGAACTAGCGGACCAAGGATGAAACCCCCAACAAAAAGAAATCCCGTTGTCCAGAGAGCCAGCTTGCGGGGGTTGGTGTTGGGCCTGAGGGCTTCTATTCCTGCTCGTGCAGAAAGCAGCATCGCCCCGAACATAACGATCACGTGAGGGATAAGGGCCCAGAGGGGAACAGCTCCTTTGAACCTTATGATCACCGGGGTCTCGCCGGTGATGGATATTTCCTCTGATTCATGGGAAAGCACGACTTTGTACTGCAGCTTTCCTGCAGGAGGTTGATAGGGCAGGAACCCGACAAGGGCGTTTTCTTGTCTTTCCATCGGAATACTGGTCCAGGAATCAGAGGTTTTGTGTCTTTTATATAACACGACTCCGGAAATGTCTGCATTTTGCACCTCGACCCGAACGGGACAATCTTCTCCGGTTTCATGAGTCGTCAGCAATTCGTAGCGAATCTGGTCGCCGGCGATCGCCGCTTTTCCATCGACAGGATAAGTGGGCCCGGTCCGTCTCTGGTAGACCGCTGTAGAAAGAGTAATCAGGAATGCGAGAATCCAAAAAGCAACTTTTTTCATCTATGTCTCCTCAAGTGCAGTTTCATCTTTTAAATTCCTACTCATTTTATAGAATTTATAACAAATCCTCCTTTTTTTATCAATCAAAATTTATCTCATTAAGCCAAGGCGACGGATGATTACTTTGAGGGGATCGCGAATTGTAAAAATCGAGGAATATAAGAGATGTCGTTAAAGGGGAGTGGAAAAGAGATCAGGACACAAAAATTTTAAAAATGGGAGGGCAGCGAAAATTCCATGCTATTCTTTCTAGGAACTTTTTTCCTGTGCCTCTTCAGGATTTTTTGACGAGGATTGCTTTTTCTCTCCTTTGTCATCATCGGTCTCAGCCTCATCATCTTCACCCTGGCCATCGTTTTCGACTTCGACTTCGATCCCTAAAAGATTGGCCGTGGCTTCATAAATCTGTTGGAAGTGTTTTTTCGATGCTTGGAGACCGGCAAGTATCTCTCTCGTTTTCTGGATTTCCTGTTCCATTTCCGTATCGATGTTCTCGAATTGGAGTTTCGCTTCATCCATTGTCTTTTTGTAAAGTTCTTCTTGCTCTTTCGTAAGAGACATCGTTTTCTCCTTTATGGAGTGTTTCGTGAGTCATTGTAGTGCCTGAGGATTTTTAAGGTCAATCACCTCTTGAGGGGATTCAAGCGATGAAATTCCTCATACCCTGAGAGGACGTGAAAAGGTGGGAGAGGGTCACAAGTATCTTTTGTATCGATTCGGGAATAATTGCTCATTTGGATTGTATATCGAATAGTGCAGCCCTTATTTAAAGAGACGGAAGTGCCAAACTCAAAATATTTTCTCATAATGCTTTCCATCCTTTCCCTGACAGTTATTCTCCCCCTTGCAAGGACTGGGGAGACCTTTGCCTCAGAAGAAAGAGAAACGCAGGTCATTCCGATGCCTGATGTGATCGAACCCGTCACTCTCGTAGTTTATAACGGGAAAATCATTATTCCCGAAGCCACGCATATTTCCATTTTCTCATTGGAAGATTTTCGCCTCGTAAAAAAGTTCGGAAACAGAGGAGATGGACCGGGGGAGTTCAGATATCCTCCCCATATAACAGCCTTTCCCGATTACCTTCTCGCCAATTCATCGGGAAAGCTTATCTACTACTCCCATGATGGAGATTTCATCAGAGAAACGAAATTGCCCTTCTCCTATAACTACGAAGCATGGCCTCTGCTCCCTGTAGGAGACAACTACGTCGGTTTCCCTATGGAGATCGAAAGAATAAATCCTGGGGAATTGAAGCTGCGTCACGTCGGGCGCCTTTACGACCCGGATTTCAAGCCGGTAAAAATGATTTGTACGGGTATTCCTCCTCTGGTTCCCCCTCCTCCTCCGCCTACGCAGGAGGGATCTCAGCCGAGGCCGACTCCCAAACAGGATTTTGAAACGATCCCGGAATATGTGGACTATGCTATTGCCGGGGAAAAAATCTTTGTGGCCGACAACAGAAAAGGGATGTCCGTCGCTGTTTATGATTGGAAGGGAAATCTCCTGAAAGAAATCGAAAACGAACAAAAGGCTCTTAGGGTCCCGCAGGAATACAAAGAAGCCTGCATGGAACGTTTGCGGGAACAACCGAATTGGGAAAGCTTAGACAGGCAGTTCAACTTCAAGTTCAGAGAATATTTCCCGGCATTTTTCAGTTTCAAGGTGAGGGATAACAAGATCTACCTGACGACGTATGCCAAAGAGGAAGAAAAATACGAGGTTGTCATCATGGACCTGGAGGGGAGGATATTGAAAAGATCCTTCTCCTTTCCGCTCCCGCCTTACCAGGATGTCACCTACCGCTTCACGTTATTCAGCAATGCCTACGAAATTTTCGATGACAAGGTTTATTACCTAGCTTACAACTACGATGCCGATATCTACGAATTGCACATCGTCCCTATAACATAGGGGAAAAACAACGTTTTTTGAAAAAAAATCTGGATGATTGTCCTGAAATTTTTATAAAATCGTGTGAGTAGCTCGGTCTGACATCGCTTGAACCCCTAACGAACCCGTGATGGCCGACTAAAGTTTGTTCAGGAGAAAATTGACAACTCGATTAGGGTATAGATACTATTGAAAACTATGGATAGACCTATAAAGCTGCTAATTTTCATTCTCCTCCCCATCCTTTTCTTTTCAAGTGCCGGACAATCCTTGATGGTCAAGCTCTCTCTGGAGAGTTTGAGCCACGATTCGGATGCTGTCGTACTTGGAAAGGTGGAGGATATCGCGTGCCAGTGGAGCATGGACCGGAGTGCAATCGTGACCGTTGTCACTATGCGCATTCAGTCGGTCATAAAAGGGGAACTCTTCCAAAGTCATATCCTGATCCAATATCCGGGCGGTGAAGTTGGGGACATCGGTCTTAGAGTATCGGATATGCCCGAATTCCGACCCGGGGAACAGGCGCTGGTATTTCTGAAATCCATATCGAAAATCGACGATGCGCAAAACTCGCCTTTTATAGCGATGAATTTTTGGCCTGCCTATACCGTTTTCGGAGCGGCACAGGGTAAGTATTCCGTCGATGATAATGGTGTTGCCCGCAAAGAAGGATACAGCCTGATTTCAAAAGATGAAGATGCTGAGAGAGCCTTTCTCCTGGAAGATTTGATGACCAGGATTCGTAAAATCATAAGACAGCTCAACACGAAACAAAAGAGAATACGTGAAAAAAGATAAGAAAAAATTCTGGATTCCGCTTGCAGCGATTGTTTTGCTTGTCGCGGGCTCCCTGGCTTATGTGCTCACAGGGCAACATTGGCCGGTCGGAACCGTGATCGTTTATTCTATCAATCCCAATACAGCCCAGGTCCCGGACGAGGACACTGCCGTAAGAAATGCAGCGGGTTCCTGGAGTCAAATATTTCCCGCGGGCCTGAAATTCACTTATGCGGGTTCCTCGTCAGCCACCACCTTTGGAAGAAATTACAATAATACCGTCTGCTGGAAGGACGAGGGGAACAACGGCACCCTGGCCTCCGCTTACTGGTGGTATTCTATCCCCGATAACACCACGGTGGAGGCGGATCTTGTTTTCAATGACTGGTATGACTGGCACACATCAGGGGATCAATACGATATCCAAACGGTCGCTCTCCATGAGTTCGGTCATTGGGTCGGCCTCGACCACAGCACTACCGGAATTATGAGAGCCAGCTACAGCGGGCTTCAAAGAACCATCGATGCGGATGCCCGCGCAGGTTTTCTGGACATGTACTGGTTTGCCCAGGAAGAATCCCCCTCCATTCAATTGGACCGTGCTTCCCTCTCTTTTATCGGATCGGCCGGATACGACAATCCTCTCCCCCAGCAGGTCAGGGTCAGGAATTCGGGCGAGCTGACGCTCGATTTTCAAGTCGAAACGAACCGCCCGTGGATCCATGTGTCTCCGTCGAGTGGAAGCTCATCCGGCCAGTGGCGAGAGATTATCGTCACCGTCGATATTGCCGGCATGAGTATAGGATCATATTCGGGAACGATTAGCGTAACATCTGCCGATGCCGACAACAGCCCCCGATATTTATCTGTGAACCTCGACATCGTGAACGATAAACCGCCCTCAGTTTCCATCACATCGCCTAAGGACGGGGCGGTTCTGTCAGAAGTCGTTAAAGTGAGAGCCCAGGCCTCGGACGATAAAGGCATAGAAAAAGTGGAATTTTACCTCGATGGAAAAATGGAGATAACCGACCGGCAGGCCCCCTTTGAATGGCGCTGGGATACGGCAGACTTCCCCAGCGGAGGACACACGATCGCTGCGAGAGCTCATGATACCATCGGTCTTGCGACAGAAGATGTGATTGAGATAAAAGTCGATCAGCCGCCTTCGCTTTCTTTTGTGCACCCAGCCGCGGATGCGGAAGTCTCGGGCATTGTTTCCCTCACCGTGTCTGCCAGAGATGATTTCGGAGTCAGGAGGGTCCGGTTTTATGTGGATGATGTGCTAAAAAGCACGGACAGGGAAAGACCTTTTGGATATGAATGGAATACGGCATCGATTTCTAACGGAGGATACCGTTTAAAAGCCGTTTGTTTCGATACGATCGAGCAATCCGTTCAAAAGGAGATTCCCGTTTTTTTGATCCCCCATCCTCCATCGAATTTTGTCGGCGAAAAACAAGATAACAGTTCCGTGCTTTTGGAACAATACATAACGGGGTTGTCCTGGGAGCCGAACGTTCTGAACGAAAATATCCAGCATTACCGAATTTATCGCGTTGAAGCAAACCAGGAGATCTTATTGGCCGAAACAGAGGCCGGGGTATTCACGTGCATCCACAGGGATATCGATAGGGACAAGATATATTTTTACACATTGCGCGCGGTCGATTCCGGAGGCCGGGAAGGGGAGGCCGCCTTCCTGGAAGTTCGGTAAATGATAGGCAAAATAGGATGAAACCCTTCAAATATTACATCGTTATGGTCTTTTTCGTCACCACATCGTTCCTCCTTCCTATTTCCGGTTGGGGTGAGGGCAGGCATGATATAAATGTCAAGGTCAATTATTTTTTCCCGTCAGAACACAAGTTTCAGGAAATTTACGGGCAGAGTCTTTCTTTCAGCGGAGAGATGAATTTACAATTATGGAAGTCCTTTTATCTCTGGCTGATCGGGAGTTATTATGACCAGGAAGGCAGTCTGCCCTCAACCCGGGAAAGAACAGAAATGACGCTCATTCCATTGGGAGGGGGAGTCAAGCTCAAATTTCGAGCGGGAAATGTCAGCCCTTACATTGGCTTTGGACCGGTGGTCTTTATTTACCGGGAGTCCAATCCCATAGGGATAGCCAAAGGCACACGAACAGGATTCATCGGGCAAGCGGGATTCAACGTGAAAATAAGCGGAAGTTTGTTCTTTGACATCTCTGTAAACTATAGTTATTGCAAGGTGAAACCCCAAAATATCGAAGCCGATATCGGAGGTATTCAAGCGGGATTGGGCATCGGCTATCTATTTTAAATTTTTGCCCTGTGGTTGCGCAGCCTTTCCCCTCAATTTGCGTAAGGCCGGTCGATGACAAAAGGAAGGGGAACTTCCATTTCGTCGATCTGGCATGCCGTGTCTTGAAAGAGCGATTTTTTCAACGATGGAAAACCGCATCCTTTGAGCACCAGTTCGAGGGTTCCGTGGTCGAAACAGTAGGTCAGGAATAGCTGTAGAATGTCTTTCAGGTTTTCGACCGCAAAACTATAAGTCTTCCCATGTGCCCAGACGTCGAGGGCCGGACAAGACGCAATGTAATACCGGGCTTCTTTTTTGACTTTTATCGGAAAAGAGACGGTAAATGTTGCTGTTGCTTTCATGTATCTCACCTTTTTCTATGATTTCATTTTGTCTTCCATATATATATACGGATCAGACAGCGGATTTGTTGCTGTCAAAAAAAAAGAGAATGGATTACGACGAAGCCGATGGGGTAAGATTGGTTCGCCCGAAGGGTAAAAATAGTCGGAATAAAGAATGTTGAGAATTCATATATTATTTGTTTCAAAAAAAAGAACCGACTATTTTTATGAATAGCCCAGGGGGGGTTATTTGTTGTACTTTATTTTAAGCTTCGCTTCGATCAAATCCTCATGTTTCAATTGAAGGAGCTTTGCTAGTTTGTGGACAAAATGATCTTCGTATTTGTCCAGCTTTTTGTCGGCATAGATGATCTGCCAGGCCGCCTCCACGATTCTTTTCTTCTCTTCTTTGGAGTAATTTTTGTTGATGAGGTTCGTATACTGCCAGAGATCGATACTCTCTTCCCGTTCCTTGTCGGCGATCTCCATCAATTCAGCTATGGCTTCGGCAGAAAGCTGGAATTTTTTCTTCAGAATAGCTGTCAGGGTCGTCTTTTCTATGCTCGAAAATTCATCGTCCGATTTTGCCACTTCCAGGAGAATGATGCAGGAAGCGATGTGTATCCTTTCGAATCGGGCTTGCTCGAAGGAAGCCGATCCCGGCTCCGCCTCGGATGTATTCAATAGCCTTTTTTTCAAATTGAACATGACCGGGTCTCCAGCTATTCGGATTGGTCCCTCTGATTTCGACCAGACTTAAAAGAATATCAGTTTGCCCGATTCGAGTCAATTTGAACGCCCAATCAAGAAATTCTTTTCACGAGCAGGATGTGGATGGCGTAGGCGTAGGAGAAAGAGACGAAGATAGATACCAGGGTTCCCAGGATTAATCCAAGAGGTATGTATGTGGTTCGGACGAGGATGGCATATAGAACGACGCTCGAGGCGCAGAGCAGCGCCACCTTCATCATAGCCGAGGAAAAAAGCGCTCCTTGAGAAAAATATGTGATCAATAAGGTCCCGGTGAACATGGCGGGAAACATGGCGAACATCCCTCCGAGAAGCGGCCCCCCGATTTTTCCCATGATAACGGCCAGTGCGATGATGGCTCCGCTGAACAATCCCCTGAATATCAGAGTCTTCAACGTGCTCTTGACCTTGTTAGCCCGTTCCGATTTTACCTTGATCCCTTTTTCGACGAGGAAGAACGATAGCGTGACCACGGCGATATAGATCGCGATCGAAAGAAGAAAGTCGTTGAAATTCAAAAGGACAAGAACAAGGGATAACCCGCTCCAAACAACGAAGGAGCTTGCCAGGGCCAGCCAGAAGTTTATGCGGACCATGGATATGTAAACCAAAAGAAATAAAGCGTTTACAGCTCCGATCATGGGTATGATCGTTGTCGCTTCGGCAGAAACGCTAGGGGACTGCGTCCACCCGATGAAGAACAGGGAAAGGAGGGCGGTGGAAGGAAGACCGGTTATGAAACCGCCGATTTTCGTGCCGTATTTATCAGCCAGATAAGTGGCCAGCGTCACCCAGATTCCCCCGATTATAAAGGACAGGATCAATTTCGAAAGGAAGATGTTATCCAATTTTCTTTACTGCTTTCAGTCCTTTTCAGCTGAGGCTTCTCCCGATCCTTTCCCTTCGAACCGGAAACAATACCAGGGAAATTGAAAATAGTCAATCACGTTGTGCGGGATTGTGCCGGATGCGTCAGCTTGTCAGCCGCAGGATTTTCGAGGCGGTGTAAAAAATGTCGTCTTCGAATTCCATATTTTTTATCAACGCATAATTTTTATCCAGAGGATTTTTTATACAGATCGTTTGAAAGAAGTGTTTCAGCCAGTGTCCTATGCTGAGATGGGGTTTCTGGCTGATATCAAGAATAGGAATCGGATAGTCGCTCCCGAAAATCATGCGGTCAGCGGGGATGTCGTTCTTCAGTTTATCGATGTAAAAACTCCTGGGGCCGAGATTGATTGCCGATAGATCCGCATAAAGCTTCCAGTGTTTCGATTCCCCTTCACGGAAAAGAGCGATCAACTCCTTGTAATGACGGTCGTTCTCGAAGGGCGGAGGAAGCAGGGGCAGGGCAGCGTGGGCCGCGATGACCGTCACTCCGGCATCCAGGGCGTTGCGGAGATGCATGGGGCTGTTGAGATCTTGTGACGCCGTGTCGGATGGCGGGATGGCTGCTTCCGGCCCCACGTGGCACAGAAGGGGCAGATGGTGTTCCTCCAACTTTTTGTAAAAAGAGAGGCACAAGTCATCCCTGGGATCGATCTGCTGGGAGGAGGGGATCCATTTGCATAGGACCGCTTCGTTTTCAAGACAATTCAGGAGCTCTTCTTCCCAGTCTTTTCTGAATGGATGGATCGATGCGCCGAATAATATGCGGTCGTTTTCTTTTGCCAGTCCTGCCAGATAGGAATTGGGCACATGGAGATGGGTATTGTCCTTGCTGGCGTTTCCATTTTTGTCATAGACTTGGTCCATGGCCAGCAAAACGGTTTTATGGACACGTTTCGAGCCGTTTATAACCTGGAGCAAATGTTTTTTTATCCTCTGAATCGTGATTTTTCCGAACAGGTTATTCGTCACGAGCCGCATGGCGAAAAATGCGATGCCGTTTTCGAAATCTTCTGACCAGTAACATCCGCTTTCCGGATCGTCGGGAGCCCCGAAATGGACATGAATATCGATAATTTCCCCCTTCATCTGCGCCTCCCCGGCCTAAATCGATAATGCGGATGCCAGGTCTCCCGCTTTATCGACTCGTTGACCCGCTGTTTATTTTAACTTTATCCGGATATCACAACCCGGTCCCATCAACCGGAAATTTTCTCCATCGGGATTCCACAGCAGACGAGCTCTCCACCGCCGACCTTTACCACCTTGACTTCGTTCCCGCAAACGTTGCAGCGGTAATGCTCGCCCTCTTTCTGAACAGCCATTTGGTCCTCCTTCCATAAAACTTTTCAATCGCTCGGCACAACCATATTCTAACACAGGATTGGATCCCGACAAAGAATACAAAGTCAGATGTGTTCGCTATTCGTACCGCAGGCTGTCGGCGGGGTTTGCAGTAGCTGCCCGGAAAGTCTGATAGCCGATCGATAAAAAGGCGATGAACAGGCTAAGGCTTCCCGCCAGAATGAAGACCCAAATTCCGATCGATGTCCTGTAAGCGTAGTCCTGGAGCCAGCGCTGCATGACCAGGTATGCTGCGGGCCAGGCGATGCCGTTTGCGATGATCACGAATTTCGCGAAATTCAAAGACAAGAGAGAGATGATTTTCCAGGGAGAAGCCCCGAGAACCCTTCGGATACCGATTTCCTTGGTTTTCTTTTCTGCAGTGTAGGCAGATAAGCCTACCAGACCGAGACAGGATATGAAGACGGCCAAACCTGCGAAGGAAAAAAGTATGTGCGACAATCTCTGCTCGTTCGTGTACATGCGGTCGATGACGTCATCGAGAAATTCGTATTCACAGGGAAAACCCGGATTGGCCTTTTCCCAAACCTTCCGGAAGTGTTGAAGGGCATTCGAAGGATTGCCCGGCCGCACCCTCAGCAGGAGATAGTTCTTGTTTGCTCCCCAGGCGCCCGAAGACAGGATCATTGGTGCGGTGGAAGAGGACATGTGCCGGTTGGTAAAATCGTTGACGACGCCTATGATCTGTCCTTTGTGACCCCAAAAGCGCAGTTCCAGGCCGATAGGATTCTCTATGCCCATTTGCTTGGAGGCGGTCTGGTTGATGATGAAATTATCCGCGTCCGCGAGACGGTATTTCGAAAAGTTCCTGCCAGCAATGACCTTCAATCCCAGAGTCTCGATAAAGTCATCGCCCACAGATAAAAAAGCCGGATAGATCATCTGTTCGGCCGAGCGCCCTTCCCAGTCGATATACCCGATCCAGCTCTGGATGTTGGCGGGCAGACTGCTGCAGTTTGTGATACCGATAATATCGGGATGTTTCAGGAGTTCCTCCCTGACGACTGCCACGGAATCGCGCGTTTTCGACTGCATCAGGTGATAGACGATGTTTTCTTTGGCCATGCCTGGATCCCGGTTCATGATGAACGAGATCTGGGAATTGACTATGAGAGTCCCGATGATAAGCATGGTTGAAAGAGCGAACTGAGTGACGACGAGAATCTTGCGGAACAGGACCCCGTGAGCCTTTGGATGAGAGGCCGATTTGAATATTTTTGTGGGGGTGAAAGAGGAAAGGAACAGGGCAGGGTAAAGTCCGGAAATGAATCCCGCCAGCAGAACGATGGCCAAAAGGCTGAGAGTAATATCGGCATGTGCTAGATCGAGGCTCAGACGGCAGGACGTGACCTGGTTGAATGCCGGCAGTGCGACTTCCACAAGAATAAGGGCCGTGGCCATGGCAAGAACGGAATGGAGCAGGGATTCCCCAAAAAATTGCCGTATGAGCTGACCTCGAGTTCCCCCCAGTGTTTTCCGGAGGGAAACTTCCTTGGCGCGCCCTTCGAACCGTGCCGTGGCAAGGTTCATGAAATTGATACAGGCGATGAACAGGATAAAGAAGCCGATCAGGGAAAAGATCCGTACATATCGCATAACCCGATCCGAACCGTCGGGATTATACAGGTGTATCCGGGAAAGTTTCTGGAGCCGGAGAACTTCGGTTTGGGCCGGTCTGAGAGGCTTGAGATATCCGGCGATCTTCTCCTCAAGTTGCATGACGGAACTGGTGTTATGCACCTTGAGATAGATCTGGTAGTTCTTGCCATTCCAGTTGGCCTCCAAGGAAGCAAGATCGACTTTAAACAATGGATAAGATTGGAAGGAGAAAAAGAAATCGAACTGAAAGTCCGACTCCTCAGGGATGTGAACGATTCCGGAAACAGAGAGGTCCGCCCTGCCGCTGAGATTGAGGATTTTTCCCATTGGATCTTCGCTGCCGAAATATTTCTGGGCTATGTTGTCGCGGATCACGATGGAATTAGGGCTTGAGAGGGCCTCTGAAGGATTGCCTTGAAGAAAGGGGAAAGAAAATATTCGAAAAAAGGCCGGATCGACCGTCAAAAACCTAGTCTCCGTGTAGGCATTTTCCTTGTAGCGGACAACCATGTCATCGGGACGGTAGCGGGTGACGGCGGCTACCTCGGGGAAATCGTTCTCTAGGACGGGGCCGAGAGGAAAGGGGAGCCAGGGATGGACCGAAACGCCGTCATTCAGGTGGTCTTCCATGATCACCCTGTAGATGTTTTCCACGTTATCGTGAAACCTGTCGAAGGAGAGTTCGTGCCGGACCCATAGTAGGATCAAAATGGAACAGGATATCCCGACAGCCAGCCCCGTGATGCTGATCGCGGCATACCACTTTTGCCGCCGCATCTTACGGAGCGACACTTTAAAGGAGTTCAACAAGAGAGCAGGAGATAAGCCGGCGGAACGTTGGGGCGGCGGGATGAAAAGACCGCGGGCGCGGGTTTTGTGATATTCTTGCCCGACCGTTTCAGCACTCTCGACCGAGGCCGTCACGTCATGAAAAGCGTCTTCGAGGCTCTTGCCCTGCTCGACGAGATCCTCGACCTCATCTCTGACATGTGCCTTGAGCTCGGCGATCGCTCCGTCCTCGAGTGCGGCCCTGCGCTTCAGAATGCGGCTCCATTCGGCAATGGCTTTATCGATATCGAAGGAAGGCTGGGACTTTTTCGGCTCAGTCATGATCGGACCTCCGATGATTCCCATAACCGGGCAAAAACACCGTTTACGGCCAGCCACTGATTTTTTTCTCGCTCCAGTTCAAGGCGTCCTGCTTTGGTCAACCGGTAATATTTCCGGAGCCTGCCTTTATCGGATTTTTTCCATGTGGATGCGATGAAACCTTCCTTTTCCAGGCGGTGAAGGACGGGATAGAGCATGCCGAAAGACCATTCCAGTTTTCCACCGGACAGGATTTTCATCTGTTTTATGATCCTGTAGCCGTATGTTTCCCCGTCCGATAGGACCGAAAGGAGAAGCGGTTTTGTGGATGCCGCTACCAGTGCCTTGGATATCATGTCATACCTCACTGTGCTTTATATATAGCACTGCTATATATGCAATTTGTGTGCCAATTAGGTTCCGATGGGGGCAGGCGGCTGTGAAATATTTTGTCCAACCTACGGATTGTTCGATTTAGCACATGGAGCGTCCGCTATCGGACGATCGAACAGCAAAGAACAGGCCGAAACCGGCTCGCGTTTTCCATGTAAGGATGTTCATTATCTTGACAGATTCTGTCCGCAGGAATATACTTTTCATAGAACAATAAGGGGTAATCACAAAAAGGAAGTCTTACAGGCTTGGATAACCGAGTTTTCAGCGGTCCACAAGGAGAGACGAAAATGTCTGCAAAAAAGATTTTCCGCATATTTTTTATCCTAATTTCTCTTTTACTGTACACAAAATATGTACTTCCACGGGACAACATATCCATAAAACTTTTCGCCGAACCGAGCGATTACAAGGGAGAATGTCCTGCTGAGATCACGTTCAAGGGAAGGATTATCGTTTCTGAACCATGTCGCGTCCAGTACCGGTTCGAACGCAGCGACGGTGCGTCCTCTGCGGCAAGGGATTTAACATTTGAGAACGCTGGGTGGAAGGATGTGAGTATGACCTGGACGATTGGAAAAGATTACAGCGGATGGGTGATCCTGAAAGTCATCTCGCCCCAGCTTGTTGAATCGGAGAAAGCACACTTCAAGATCACATGTGAGAAACGCGAACGTCCGGCAGGGCCAGCAGTTCCCCAACCTGAAAAAGTCATCCAACCTGCAAAGAAGGTCACCGGCAAGCCTCGGGTTCAGCCCCAGGAAAAAAAGATACGTCCTCATCCCATAGGACCGGCTATCCCCGTTGTATCCATCGTGGACCCGAACGAGCCAGATATCCAGGATAATAAAGATTTCAAGGAGGTTAGGATTTCCTGCCAAAAAGAAAAAGATATGTTGGATATAAGAATCGACGCGTATGATTCGTTTTTCCTGGGCAGCTTTTTCCTGTATTTCGATACCGATGAAGATGAAGCCGCAGAGATCGCTTTGCGGTGTTCGCGAACCGGTTTCGATGTCGCCCGGGAAACTGGCCCTGGCAATTTCAGCGATGTTATTTACCGGGGGAATCCTTCCATATCGGGAAACAGTTGCTCGCTGGAGATTCCATGGAGTCCGGTCTTCGGTTCCAGAGATTATGCGGTTTTCTGGGTCTATTCTCTCGAAGGACAGGACCGGGTTCCGGATTCAGGGATGGTTCGGTTCGCCCGGTCGTCCTGTGAACTTGAGCTGTACAAACCCCGGCCCAAAGGTCCTGGCATTCCTGTCATTGACAACGACAAGGACGG
>Ga0180437_10002199_pt1 | contig 31763 bp, 43 predicted proteins | sample SS_ome_4_FD_132410 | JGI IMG/M metagenome (GOLD analysis project Ga0180437, IMG submission 132410) | Hypersaline lake sediment archaeal communities from the Salton Sea, California, USA - SS_3_D_1 metaG | ecosystem: Environmental > Aquatic > Non-marine Saline and Alkaline > Hypersaline >... | reverse complement strand
GTCAGCCCCCGCCGGAGCGTGCTCCACGAGGCCGTGGTTGCCGGGCTCGCCGCCCGGCGGCAGGGGACGGCTCACGTGAAGACGCGCAGCGAAGTCTCGGGGAGCAACCGCAAGCTTTGGCGCCAGAAGGGCACGGGGCGCGCCAGGGTCGGCGATCGTCGGCCGCCACACTGGACCGGCGGCGGGGTCGCGCTTGGGCCCAGGATGCGTAGCCGTCGCCAGCGTCTCTCGCGGCGGACGAAAGTTGAGGCACTGCGTTCGGCCTTGCGCGCGCGGGCCCGCTCGGGCGACCTGACTGTCGTGGATCAGGTGGAGCTCGCGGAGCCCAAGACGAAGGCGCTGAACGAAGTCCTGGTGGCGCTGGGCGCTCAGGCCCCGACACTGCTGGTCCTGCCGGAGCCGAGCGAGATCATCTGGCGCTGCGGCCGCAACATCCCGGGCCTCAAGATACAGCCGGCCGCCGATGTGAACTGCTACGACGTGATGGCCGCTCGGAAGGTCATCGTCTCCAAAGACGCCATCCCGCCTTTACAGGCGCGTTTGTCATGAGAGATCCGAGGAAGGTGATAGTCCGCCCTCTGCTCACCGAGAAGAGCGTCGCGCTCGCGGGTCGCGGTAAGTACGTCTTCGAGGTGACATCCACGGCCAACAAGGTCGAGATCCGGAACGCCGTCGAGGCCCTCTTCCCGGGAACCCGGGTGGGCAAGGTGAACACCATGATGGTCGTTGGCAAGCCGCGGCGGCTGGGCGGATACGGTCGCAGGCGGGCCGCGCGCACGCCGGGCCGGACCTCGCAGTGGAAGAAGGCGGTCGTTACGCTGAGTGAAGGGACCATTCCGGCCTTCGAAGGGCTGTAGGCCGACTGGCCTTTGAGGAGTGAGCCGTGCCGACTAAAGGATACAAGCCGACGACGCCGGTGCGCCGCTTCATGACCGTTGTGCAGCGGCCCGAGCTCACGAAGAAATCGCCCGAGAAGGCGCTCGTGCGCTCGCTCGGCCGCAGCGGCGCTCGCGACCACGCGGGCAGGACCAGCGTGCGCTTCCGCGGCGGCGGCCACAAACGGCGCTATCGGATCATAGACTTCAGGCGGGACAAGGACATGGTGCCGGCGCGGGTGGCCGCCTTGGAGTACGATCCCAACCGGTCGGCTTACATTGCACTTCTCCACTACGCCGACGGGGAGAAGCGCTACATCCTTGCGCCCGGAGGCCTGCGAGTCGGCGACGTGGTGATGTCGGGAAGCTCCGTGGGCGCGCGCGCCCGCAGCGGCGAAACCCTCGAGCTGCGGCCGGGCTGTGCCCTGCCGCTGAGCGGCATCCCCGTGGGTACCGTAGTCCACAGTGTCGAGCTGAGCCCGGGCCGGGGCGGACAGCTTTGCCGCAGTGCAGGCAGTGGCGCCCAGCTCGTCGCCAAAGAGGGCAAGTTCGCGACGCTGCGGCTGCCCTCCGGCGAGACGCGCTTGGTCTTCATCGGATGCCGCGCCTCCGTCGGCCAGGTCGGCAATCCCGACCACAGCAACATCAAGCTCGGCAAGGCCGGTCGCAAGCGATGGCTCGGTCATCGGCCGCACGTACGCGGCGTCGTGATGAGCCCGCGGGATCACCCGCATGGCGGCGGGGAGGGCAAGAGCCCGATCGGGCGGAAGAGCCCAGTCTCGCCGACCGGCAAGCCCACCTTGGGCCGCAAGACTCGGCGCAACAAGGACACCGACAAGTTCATCGTCCGGCGCCGGCGCAGGAAGTGAGCTAGGGGGTTGCGATGGCGAGATCGCTGAAGAAAGGACCATACGTCCATCCCAAGCTTCTGAGGAAGATCGAGCAGATGAACGCCTCGGGAGAGAAGCGTGTCATCAAGTGCTGGTCGCGCGCCTCCACGGTCGTGCCGGAGATGATCGGGCACACGGTCGCGGTACACGACGGGCGCAAGCACGTGCCGATCTTCATCACGGAGAACATGGTCGGCCACAAGCTCGGAGAGTTCGCCCCAACCCGTCATTTCCGCGGTCACGGGCGCCACACCGAACGCGCGACGGCGCTCAGGTGATCGCGATTCTGGAGGAGCGTTCCGCCCGATGGAAGCGAGAGCGGTTGCCAGATACATCCGGATGTCGCCGCGGAAAGTGCGGCGCACGCTCCATCTCATCAGGGGTCTGCCGCTGAAGGAGGCCCAATCCCTGCTGGGTGTCATGCCGCACCGAGCCGCCCGCACCATCCGCCGGGTCTTGGACTCGGCGGCGGCCAACGCCGAGAACAACCACGGCATGGCGCGGGAGGACCTCTGGGTCGCGGATGTGTCCGCCGACCCGGGGCCTACGCTGAAGCGATGGCGTTTCGCCTCCGGCGGGCGGGTGGCCATGATCCGCAAACGGATCAGCCACATAGGCATCGTCCTCAGCGATGAGGCGCGGTGAGTCGAAGGAGAAGCCGATGGGACAGAAAGTCAACCCGATCGGACTGCGAGTCGGGATCATCCGCGACTGGGACAGCCGGTGGTACGCCCGCAAGGCGACGTACCACGGCTGGGTCCTCGAGGACGCCCGGGTGCGGCGCCTGCTCAGGGAGCGGTTCTCCGGCGATAGCTCGGCGCGCGGCGCTCGCGCCCGCAACCGCGATGCCGGTATCAGCCGCATCGAGATCGAACGCGCCCCCAATATGATGAAGCTCACGCTCCACACAGCCAGGCCGGGGATCATCATCGGCCGCGGCGGGCGCGGCATTGAGGACATCCGGGCCGAGATCGAGGGCATCGTGAAGCAGAAGGTCCACATCAACGTCCAGGAGGTCCGCCAGCCGGAGCTTGACGCCACCCTCGTCGCCGAGAACATCGCCGGCCAAATCGAGCGGCGCATCGCCTTCAAGCGGGCCGTCAGGCAGGCCGTTCAGCGCTCCATGAAGATGGGAGCGCAGGGCGTGCGGGTGCTCATCTCGGGACGGCTCGGCGGGGCGGAGATGTCCCGCCAGTACGCCGACCGGGACGGGAAGATTCCACTGCATACACTGCGAGCGGACATAGACTACGGATTCACAGAGGCGCGGACGGCCTCCGGCAACATCGGCATCAAGGTGTGGGTCTACCGCGGCGACGTCCTGCCCGAGGCGCCCACTCCCGAGCCGCGCGCCGAGCGGCCCACGGCGCCGGCCGAGCGGCCTCGTAGGGGTTGGAGGCGCGTCGGCGTCGTTCGCAAGGCCGCGGAGGAGGAGCAGCCCGAGGGCACCGAGCAGGAGAGCCCGGCCGAGCCGGCCGAGCAGGCTTCGGACGCCGGCGAGGAGCCGGAGGAGCGCGAACAAGATGCTAATGCCGTCGAAGGTCAAGTATCGGAAGCAGCAGAGGGGCCGCAGACGGGGTAAGGCCTCCCGGGGCAACACCATCGTCTCCGGCGAGTACGGCCTCGTTGCCTTGGGCAACTGCTGGATGAGCAGCCGGCAGATCGAGGCTGCGCGCGTCGCCATGACCCGCTACATCAAGCGGGCCGGCAAGGTCTGGGTGCGCGTGTTCCCGGACAAGCCGGTCACGGCCAAGGCGGCCGAGACCCGCATGGGCAGCGGCAAGGGCTCCCCGGAATACTGGGTCGCCGTGGTCAAGCGCGGCCGGGTGCTTTTCGAGATGGGCGGCGTGCCGCCGGAGATCGCCAGAGAGGCCTTGCGCAAGGCTGCGCACAAGCTGTCTGTGCCCACGCGCTTCGTGATGCGCGAAGACGTCGGGAGCGTCACCGGTGAAGCCAGCAGAGCTTAGAGAGATGACGACGGTGGAACTCCAGGAGCAGTTGGAGAAGGACCGCCAGGAGCTGTTCAACCTCCGCTTCCAGGCGGCCACCCAGCAGTTGGAGAACCCGCGCCGCGTCCGCGAGGTGCGGAAGAACGTCGCGCGCATCCTGACGATCCTCTCCCAACGAGGATTCAAGGAAGCAGGCTAAAGGAAGCCCCGATGGCCGAACGAAAAGCCCGAAAACTCCGAGCAGGCATGGTCGTCAGTGACCGTATGGACAAGACCGTCGTCGTCGAGGTGGAGCGGCTCGTGCGCCACCCGCGCTACAAGCGCGTCATCCGGCGCACCTCCCGGTGCACGGCTCACGACTCCCAGAACGAGTGTGGCTCCGGCGACCGCGTGCTGATCATGGAGAGCAGGCCGATCAGCAAGACGAAGCGCTGGCGCGTCGTCTCGGTGTTGCAGAAGGCCAAGTAGCGCGCTTCGTCGGCTACCGGCAGGAGACGTTGGAAGCATGAGAATCTACGAAACAGGTGGCTTGCGCAACGTGGCCCTTATCGGCCACGGCCAGTCGGGGAAGACCTCGGTGGCCGAGGCACTTCTCTTCGTCAGCGGCGTGACCGACCGACTGGGCTCCGTGGACGAGGGCACGACGGTTTCCGACTCCGACGAGGAGGAAATCGCCCGGAAGACCTCCATCTCGCTGTCCTTCGTGCCCTGTGAATGGGCCGCGGCCAAGATCAATCTGCTCGACACTCCCGGATACGCTGACTTCAGCGGCGAGGTCTCGGCGGGACTGCGCGTCGCAGACGGGGTCGTGGTGGTGGTCGACGCCGGTGCCGGGGTCGAGGTCCAGACGGAGACCTATGCCTCCATGGCCGCCGAGCGGGGACTGCCGCGCGTGGTGGCCATCACGAAGCTCGATAGAGAGAACACCGATTTCGCACGTACCCTCGCCGAGGTCCGCGACCGACTTCAGTGCAATGCCGTCGCCCTCACTATCCCTATCGGCAGCGAGGCGGCGGTGAAGGGAGTCGTCGACCTCGTGAAAGGGGTCGCCTACACGACCGCCGACGGAAAGGAGACCGAGGGCCCGGTTCCCGACGACATGGCCGACGTAATAGCCGAGTACCGAGAGAAGGTCGTGGAGGCCGCCGCGGAGGCCGACGACGAGCTCATGGAGAAGTACCTCGAAGAGGAGTCTCTCTCGGCCGATGAGATCGCCCGCGGCCTGCACGCGGCGACCGTCGCCGGCAAAGTCGTCCCCACCCTCGCGCTGGCGGCAACGAACCTGATGGGCGTTCGCGCCCTCCTCGACACCGTCGTCGCCGATCTGCCGTCTCCCAAGGAGATGGGCGCCGTCAAGGGGACCGAGCCTCGCAGCCAGGAGGAGCAGGAAAGGCCCGTCGACCCGGAGGCTCCGCTTAGCGCGCTGGCATTCAAGACCACTGCCGACCCGTACGCCGGTCGCCTGACCTACTTCCGCGTATACTCGGGCGCTCTCCATGGCGACGCGGCCTGCTACAACGCGACCCAAGGGGTGCGGGAGCGGGTCGGCTCTCCGCTCTCCTCGGTCGGCAAGAAGCAGGAGGCCGTGCCGAGTGTGCCGGCCGGCGACATCGGCCTGGTGGCCAAGCTTCAGACCACCGTGACCGGTGACACCCTGTGCGATGAGGGCAACCCGATCGTGCTGCCCGGCATCGAGTTCCCGACCCCGGTGTTCTCCCGCGCCATTTCGGCCGCGTCGCGGGCCGACGAGGACAAGATCGGGAGCGCGCTGGCCCGGCTGTCGGAGGAGGACCCCACGATCCAGTTCTCGATGAACCCCGACACCAAGGAGAGCATCCTGTCGGGGCTCGGCGACCTTCACCTGGAGGTCATCGTCTCGCGGCTGCAGCGCAAGTTCGGCATCGAGCTGCAGACCGGTGCCCCGAAGGTGGCTTACAAGGAGACGATCCGCGGCAACGCCCGCGTCCAAGGGCGCTTCAAGCGACAGACCGGCGGCCGCGGGCAGTTTGGCGACGTCTGGGTTCGACTTGAGCCGCTGCCGCGGGGCGAGGGATTCGAGTTCGTGGACGAGGTAAGGGGCGGTTCCGTCCCGCGCAACTTCATCCCCGCGGTGGAGAAGGGCATTCGTGAGGCGATGGGAAAGGGCTACCTCGCCGGCTATCCGTTGACTGACTTCCGGGCCATTCTCGACGATGGGTCCCATCACCAGGTTGACTCGTCCGACCTCGCTTTCAAGATCGCGGGCTCCATCGCGCTGCAGAAGGCTGCGGAGGAGGCCGGCCTCCAATTGCTGGAGCCAGTCGTCGAGGCTGAAGTCGTGGTTCCGGCCGAGCAGATGGGGGATGTCATCGGCGGGCTGAACGGCAAGCGGGGCAACATCCTCGGCATGGAGCCGAAAGGAAGCTACCAAGTGGTGCGGGCGCTGGTCCCTATTGCGGAGATGTCCAACTACTCGTCCGAGCTGCGCTCCGTCACCGGCGGCCGGGGCAGCTACAGCATGCGCTTCTCTCACTATCAGGAAGTGCCGCCTCACCTGGCGCAACAGATCGTCGACGCCGCGAAAGAAGAGAAGCAGCGGGAGGCCGCGGGGCGCTAGCGACAGGCAGACCAGAACATGATCCAGCTTCGCACGAGACTGAAGGTCGCAGACAACTCGGGGGCGCGCGTCGCCGAGTGCATCCGCGTGCTCGGGGGCGCGAGCCGCAGGTACGCCCGGGTCGGCGACGTCATCGTGGTTTCGGTCAAGCAGGTGACACCGGGCGCACCTGTCCGCAAGGGCGAGATGTCGCGGGCCGTGGTCGTGCGACAGGCCCAGCCCCTGCGCAGGCAAGACGGGTCGATCATCCGGTTCGACGAGAATGCATGTGTCCTCATCAGCGATCAGCGGAATCCCCGCGGTACGCGCGTCTTCGGCCCCGTGGCCCGCGAACTGCGAGAGAGAGAATTCATGAGAATCGTCTCCCTGGCACCGGAGGTGATATAAGTGGATGCCAAGCGGGCGCGCGCCGCTCGCAAAAACAAGATACGAATAAAGGCGGGCGACACGGTCTTCGTGCGGTCGGGCCGCGACCGGCAGAGCCGCCTGACTCCGGAGGAGATCGACCGGCTCGACGCCGACGCGCAGCGGCGCACAGCCGACCGGCGGCCCGGGCGGCGCGGTCGCGTGATCCGCGTGTTGCGCGACCGCCGACATGTCATAGTCGAGGGCGTGAACATGCTCGTGAAGCATGCCCGGCCGCGGGGGCGTGCGACCCGCAGCACCCAGATGCAGTCCGGTCGCACCGAGCAGCCCGGCCCCATCGCCATCTCCAACGTCATGCTGGTGTGTCCGAGCTGCGACCGCCCGACCCGCGTGCGGAGAGGCGAGGTCGAGGGCAAGACGGTGCGCGTCTGTGTCCGATGCGGGGAGCCCGTAGACGCCATCAGGTAAAGGATGAACATGACGGCCCAGGAGCAGCAAAGCAATAGGCCTGAGGAAGCGACTGTCGAGGCGCCGCCTCGGCCGCGCCTCAAGGAGCGGTACTTCGACGAGATCGCGCCTGCCTTGATGCGCCGCTTCGGATATCGTCAGATCATGGAGGCCCCGCGGCTCGCGAAGATCGTGGTCAGCATGGGCGTCGGCGCCGCGACGCAGGACCCGAAGGTGCTCGAAAGCGCGGCCGAAGACCTCGCGGCCATCACGGGGCAGCGGCCGGCCATCACCCGGGCGAAGCGCTCCATCGCCCAGTTCAAGGTGCGGCAGCACAATCCAGTCGGCTGCAAGGTGACGCTGCGCCGCGATCGCATGTACGAGTTCCTCGACAGGCTCATCAGCGCGGCCCTGCCGCGCATTCGTGACTTCCGGGGACTTCCGTCCGACGCGGTCGACGGCCGGGGCAACTACAGCCTCGGCCTGCGGGAGCAGACGGTGTTCCCCGAAATAAACCTGGACAACGTGAGTCGAATTCAGGGCATGAACGTGACCATTGTGACGACCGCGAAGACCGACGAGGAGGCCCTTGTGCTACTGCGGGAGTTCGGACTGCCGCTCCGCGAGTCCTAGGGCCGAGATGGGAGGAGTGAGGCTTGGCGCGTAAATCGCTCATCGTGAAGTCGCAGCGCAAGCCGAAGTTCAAGGTGCGACGCTACAACAGGTGTCGGATCTGCGGCCGGCCGCGCGCCTTCATGCGGCGCTTCGGAATGTGCCGCATCTGCTTTCGCGAGCTGGCGTCCCGCGGGCTCCTGCCTGGTGTCACGAAGTCCAGCTGGTAGGGAAGATCATGGCTGTCACCGACCCAATTGCCGATATGTTGACTCGAATCAGGAACGGCACGTTGGCCCGGCACGAACACGTGCTCGTCCCGGCCTCCAAGCTCAAGCTGGAGATCGCCAAGGTGCTCAAGGCACAGGGCTACATTCAGAAGTACGACCTGGTCGACGACAAGCGCCACGGCCAGATCCGTATCCACCTTCGCTACGGAGCAGCCGGGGAGCCGGTCATCACCGGGCTTCGGCGCGTCAGCAAGCCGGGCCTGCGGGTCTACGTGGACTCCAAGCGCCTGCCTCGGGTGATGGGCGGGCTGGGAGTCGCCGTGCTGTCGACGTCGAGCGGCGTCCTCACCGATCGCGAGGCGCGCCGGCGACGGGTCGGCGGCGAGGTCGTTTGCTATGTCTGGTAGGAGAAGTTGATCATGTCGCGCATCGGAAAAGCACCAATTCCACTGCCGACCGGAGTCAGCGCGGAGCTGCGCGATCACGAGCTAACCGTCAAGGGCCCGAAGGGAGAGCTCTCGCGGCGCCTGCCCGCCGAGATGGAGATCGCCATCTCGGACAACGCCATCGTTGTGCGCCGGCCCTCCGACAGCAAGGCGCACCGCTCCTTGCACGGGCTCACGCGCACCCTGGCGGCGAATATGGTGCGCGGCGTCAACGAGGGCTACGTCAAGGTGCTGGAGCTGTACGGAGTGGGCTTCCGCGTCCAGTTGCAGGGCCAGCGGCTCAACATGCAGCTGGGGTTCTCTCACCCCGTCGTCTTCGATCTCCGGGAAGGGATCACGGCCGAGGTGGAGACCTTCGTGCCCACCGGTGAGAACGATTACCTCGCCTGCCGCCTCACACTGCGCGGCATTGACAAGGAGCTGCTCGGGCAGACGGCAGCCAGCATCCGCAGCGTCAAGAAGCCCGAGCCATACAAGGGAAAAGGATTCCGCTATCAGGGAGAGCGGATCCGCCGGAAGGCCGGAAAGGCCGCCCAGGCGGTTGCTCAGTAGCCGGCAAGGGAGCGAGCTAGCGTGACGGCTGTCAATCTCAGGAGAATCAAGGGCAGGATGCGACGCCATCGGCGCGTGCGCAAGCGCGTGCACGGCTCCGCCGAGCGGCCCAGGCTCTGTGTGTTCCGCAGCCTGCGGTACATCTATGCGCAGCTCGTGGACGACGTTTCCGAGCGAACTCTCGCAGCCGCCAGCTCCCTGGAAAGCGAACTCCTGCCCGCGGGCGCTTCGCGGCGGGGCATTGCGGCTGCCGAGGCCGTCGGGAAGGCAATCGGCGAACGGGCCAAGGCGGCCGGCATCGAACGTGCGGTGTTCGATCGGGGTGGCTACCTCTACCACGGACGGGTGCGAGCCGTGGCCGAGGCCGCGCGCGCGGCCGGCCTACAGTTCTGAGGAGAGCTGGACCATGACCGCATTTAGAGGCAGTGATATGGCTGCGGAGCTCGGGCTGGAGGAGAAGCTCGTCGCTCTGAACCGCGTTCAGAAGGTGCACAAGGGCGGACGGACGATGCGCTGGAACGCCCTGATGGTCGTCGGCGACGGCGACGGCTCCGTCGGCGTTGGGCTGGGCAAGTCCAGCGAGGTGCCGATCGCCATCCGTAAGGGCGCCGAGGATGCCAAGAAGAACCTGGTCAGGGTCGCCATGCTCGGCAACACGATACCGCACTCGGTGCAGGCGCGGTACGGAGGTGCCCACGTGCTGCTGAAGCCGGCCTCTCCCGGCACCGGCGTCATCGCCGGCGGCGCAGTGCGCGCAGTGATCGAGGCCGCCGGCATAAAGGACGTGCTCTCCAAGTCCCTGGGCTCGGACAACCCCGTCAACATCGCGCGGGCCGCCATGCGGGGGCTGAGGAGCCTGCGCACCGCGCGGGAGGTGGCCGCCGTTCGCGGCCGCAAGCCGGAGGAGATCGCCGACCGCTATCATCTGGTCGGACTCGAACCCGAGCCGAGCGAGGCCGCCGCCGAGGGTGCGAAGGAGGAGGGTGAATGAGTCGGCTTCGCATCACCCTCCGGCGCAGCCTGATCGGGTGCTCGCGTGACCAGAAAGACACGGCCCATGCCCTCGGCCTCAGGCGGCCGCGACAGACCAGCCTGCGGCCGGACAACCCAGCAGTTCGCGGCATGATCGACAAGATCGACCACGTCCTCTCCGTCGAGCAGATCGACGAGGACCAAGGCTGACGAGGTCTCTGATGCATATCGGCAACCTACGGCCCCCCGCGGGGGCCAAGAGAAGGCGGAAGCGGGTCGGCAGGGGCATCGGCTCCGGCCTCGGGAAGACCTCGGGCCGCGGCATGAAAGGCCAGAAGGCCCGCAGCAGCGTGCGGCCCGGGTTCGAGGGCGGCCAGACGCCGCTCTATCGACGGCTGCGCAAGCGGCGGGGCGTGGGCAAGTCCGCGCGCAACATCGGGCTCTTTCGGCGCAGCTACGCGGAGGTCAACGTCGCGCGGCTCGAGCAGTTCGAGGTAGGGGCGGTCGTGACGCCGGAGGCGCTCCTGGAGCAGCGAATCGTGCGCAAGCTGGGCGACGGCGTCCGCATCCTCGGTGAGGGAGATCTCACCAAGGCGCTCACTGTCCGCGCCCACCATTTCAGTGCGTCGGCCCGCGCCAAGATCGAGGCCGCCGGAGGCGTGGCGGAGGTCATCTGAGGTGGTCAACGCGCTGGGTCCAGTCGTCGCTGCCTTCAAGCTCCCCGACCTGCGTCGGCGCATCCTGTTCGTGATGGGGATGTTCGCCATCTACGTCGTCGGCCTCCACATACCTGTGCCTTACGTCAGCGTCAAGGGCATGGAGAAGCTCCTGGAGGGCGGGCTGCTTGGGCTGTTGGACGTCTTCACCGGCGGCGCGTTCCGCAAGTTCTCCATCTTCGCGATGGGGATCATGCCCTACATCAACGCCTCCATCATCTTTCAGCTATTGGGTATCGCCATTCCGCGCGTCGCGGAACTCGCGAAAGAGGGCGAGACGGGGCGCAAGAAGATCTCTCAATGGACCCGCTGGCTTACCATCGTCCTCGCCATCGTGCAGGCCAGCATGACCTGCGCTTGGCTGCGTCAGATCGGGGTCCTCCAGGTCAGCGGCACGGCCCTCGTCCCGGTTGTGCTGACGCTCACCGGCGGCACCTGCTTCCTCATGTGGATCGGCGAGCAGATCACCGACAAGGGGATCGGGAACGGCGTCTCGCTCATCATCTTCGCCGGCATCGTTGCCCGCATGCCGATGGATGTCGGCCAGACCTACAAGCTCTGGCAGAGCGGCGTGCTGGCGTGGACGAACGTCTTCGGGCTGCTCTTCATATGGCTGGTCACCATCGCAGGCATCATCTACATCACGAAGGGAGAGCGGCGCATTACCATCCAGTCCGCGAAGCGCGTGGTCGGCACCCGCATCTACAGCGGCGGGAGCAGCTACCTGCCGATCCGCGTGAACACCGCCGGCGTCATCCCAATCATCTTCGCCATCGCCGTGGTCATGCTGCCGGCGCAGGCGGCCCAGTTCCTGTCCGGCGCAAAGGGCTCGCTCGGCATCTGGATGGATAGAATCGCCGGATTCTTCAGCCCGGGCGAGAACTGGATAGCCTCTGCGTTCTACTTCTTGCTCGTCGTCTTCTTCACCTACTTCTATACGGCGGTCACGTTCAATGTTGCCGATGTGGCCGACAACCTCAAGAAGTACGGGAGCTTCATCCCCGGCATCCGGCCCGGCAGGCCCACGGAGCGGCACCTGGACAGGGTGCTCAGCCGGATCACTCTCGCTGGCGCGCTCTTCCTCGGCATCATCGCTCTCCTCTCCTACTACGTGCCCGACATCACCGGCGTCACCAGCTTCACGGTTGTGGGCGGCACCTCCCTGCTCATCCTCGTTGGTGTCGCGCTCGACACCGTCCAGCAGATCGAGGCGCATCTGGTCATGCGCCAGTACCAGGGGTTCATCAGATGATGCGACTGGTGGTGCTCGGCCCGCCGGGGTCCGGCAAGGGGACTCAGGCAAACGCGCTTCAGCGGACGAGAGGCATTCCCCACATTGCCTCCGGCGATCTGCTGCGCGCCAATGTGAGAGAGGACACCGAACTCGGCCGGCAGGCGAAGCCCTATATGGACCGCGGCGAGCTGGTGCCCGACGGGCTCATCCTCGACATGATGGCCGAGCGGCTCTCCGAGCCCGATGCACAGCAGGGCTATGCCCTCGACGGGTTCCCGCGCACAGTGGCTCAGGCCGAGGCGCTGGACGATCGTCTTGAGAGAATGGGCCAGCACCTCGATGCAGTGGTATACCTGGAGGTGCCGGAGGCCGAGATCCTCCGTCGGCTGTCCGGGCGGCGGATATGTCCGAGCTGCAACGCCATCTACCAGATGGACACGATGCCGCCGAAGAACGACGAGATCTGCGATAAGTGCGGCATCGCGCTCGTCCAGAGGCAGGACGAGAAGCCGGAGGTCGTGCGCAAGCGACTCCAGGTGTATGCTGAGCAGACCGAACCCCTGCTGGCGTACTACTGGAAGAAGGGTCTGCTGCGTCAGATCGACGGCACGATCGGAGTGGACAACGTGCTGACCGAGATCGCCCGGATGGTGGAAGGTGAAGCGGCATCGCGACAGGAGCGATCTTCGTGACCGGTCGAAAGTCCAGAAGTGGCAAGGCGCGGGCGCGTCATGTCTCGCTCAAGAGCGCACAAGAGGTCGCGCGCATGCGGCGCGCGGGCCAAATCGTCGCTCTCGTGCTGGAGCGCCTTGCGGAGGCAGCCGTTCCCGGCGTGGCCACGAGCGAGCTCGACCGACTCGCCGACGCCACCATCCGCAGCTTCGGCGCCACTGCGACCTTCTACGGGCTCTATGGCTACCCGGCACACATCTGCGCATCCATCAATGACGAGGTGGTACACGGAATCCCAGGAGAGCGCGTGCTGGCCGCCGGGGACATCGTCTCCTTCGACGTCGGTGCCACCGCAGACGGGATGATCGCCGACGCGGCCACCACCGTCGCCGTGGGCGAGGTCCCTGGGGAAGCGCGTCGGCTCATGCGGGTTACCCGCGAGGCGTTGGCCAAGGGCATCGAGCAGGCGCGGCCCGGCAATCGGGTGGCGGATATATCGGCCGCGATCCAGCGGCACGCCGAAGAGCACGGCTATCACGTTATACGGAAGCTTGTGGGGCACGGCGTCGGGCATGCCATGCACGAGCCGCCGCAGGTGCCGAACTTCGCCGACGAGCGCGTGGACGACTCGCCCGAGTTGGTGGATGGCATGACCTTGGCGATTGAGCCGATGGTCGGTCAGGGGACATGGCAGGTCGTACAAGACGACGACGGCTGGACCTATCGGACGAAGGATGGCAGCCTTTCGGCCCATTTCGAGCATACTATAGCCATCAACGGGGAAGGATGTGAAATACTGACTCGGCGGCAGGCGCCAGGGCGTCGAGGGACCGCCGCGGTCTACGCATCGCCCAAGGCCGGGGGGTCCACTTCGGAGGATGTCAGATGAAAGTCCGTTCATCGGTCAAGAAAATGTGCGATCGCTGCAAGATCATCCGACGCCACGGCAAAGTGCGCGTCATCTGTGACAAGGCCAAGCACAAGCAGGTGCAGGGCTGAGCCGTCGACGGGCAAGAGAGAGAGGCGAACCATGGCACGCATCGCTGGAGTTGATCTGCCGCGGGACAAGCGGCTCGAAATCGCGCTCACGTACATCTTCGGGATCGGGCGCGCCACGAGCACCAAGATCCTCGCCGAGACGGGGGTGCGCCCCGACACGCGGGTGCGCGATATGACAGAGGATGAAGTCACGCGGCTGCGCGAGGTCATCGAGCGCAACCTTCAGGTGGAGGGCGACCTGCGGCGTGTCGTGACCGCGAATATCCAGCGGCTCATCGATATCGGGTGCTACCGCGGCATTCGGCACCGCCGCGGGCTGCCTGTCCGCGGGCAGCGCACCCGCACTAATGCCCGCACGCGCAAGGGCCCGAAGCGCACCGTGGGCGTGCGACGCAGGAGGGGCTAGCCAGGCCACGATGAACGGAAGGAGACCCCGATATGACGGCTAAGAGTGCGAGGCCGCGACGGCGCGAGCGCCGCGTCGTCACCTATGGCCGCGCTTATGTCCAGTCCACGTTCAACAACACGCTCGTCACCATTACCGATCCCGAGGGCGCGGTGCTCGCATGGGCCAGCTCTGGCTCCGTCGGCTTCAGGGGCACCAAGAAGGGCACGCCCTTCGCCGCCCGGCTGGCCGCCGAGGCCGTCGCGCGCAAGGCGCTCGAATTCGGCATGCGCCGCGTCGACGTCTATGTCAAGGGGCCTGGCAGCGGCCGAGAGACCGCCATCAGATCGCTTCAGAGCGCGGGACTCGAGGTCAGCACCATTCGAGACATCACCCCGATCCCGCACAATGGCTGCCGGCCGCCGCGGCGTCGGCGGATCTAAGGGCGCGGCTCTCCCGCGCGGATCAGATTTAGGAAGAACAGGAAGGGACGGCCATGGCGCGATATCGTGGACCAGTTTGCAGATTGTGCCGCCGAGAAGGCGTGCGGCTCTACCTGAAGGGTGAGCGCTGCTTCTCGGCCAAGTGTGCGATTGAGAAGCGGCCCTACCCGCCGGGCGAGCATGCCCAATCGAGGCGGCGGCGCCGGATCTCCGACTACGGCCTCCAGCTTCGCGAGAAGCAGAAGCTGCGGAGGACCTACGGCCTGCTCGAGCGGCAGTTTCGCCGATACTTCGCGGAGGCTGCGCGCAGCTCCGGTGTGACGGGCCAAGTCCTCCTTCAGCTCCTGGAGTGCCGACTCGACAATGTCGTCTGGCGCCTTGGATTCGCCAGCTCCCGCCCGGAAGGCCGGGAACTGGTCAATCACGGTCACTTCACCGTCAACGATCGGCCGGTCGATGTTGCCTCCTACCGAGTCCAGCCGGGAGACACCATCGCGGCGGCGGAGTCGAGTCGGAGCCATCCGGCCATCGTGGCCGCGGTCGGAAGGGCCGGCGGCCGGCGTCTCCCCGCGTGGCTTCAGGTAGAGGCGGACGCCATGCGCGGAACCGTCGTTTCGCTGCCCACCCGGGAAGAGATCGACACCCAGGTCCAAGAGGAGCTCGTGGTCGAGTACTACTCCCGGTGAGCTGACGCGGGAGCGTCACGAAGGAGATGAGCCCATGATCATCGACACCCTCACACCCCGCATAGAGCGCCTCGGAGACGCCGCAGATCCTCGCTACGGCCAGTTCGCCGTGGAGCCGCTCGAGCGCGGCTACGGAACCACACTGGGCAGCGCCCTGCGGCGTGTGCTGCTCTCCTCCATCCCAGGGGCGGCCATTACCTTCGTCACAATGGAGGGCGTCCTCCACGAGTTCTCGACAATTCCCGGGGTGGTGGAAGATACCACGGAGATATTGCTCAACCTCAAGGAGCTGGCCATCAAAGCCCTGGAGGCTCCAGAGGGCGCTGAGATGGCCCAGCCTCCGGCCGAAGGACCGCGAATTCTTCGCATCGAGCGCACCGGCCCCGGGGAGGTGCTCGGCGCCGACATCGAGACGCCCAGCGACGTGGAGATCGTCAACAAGGACCTCCATATCGCGACCCTCGACAGCGCTGATGCCACCCTCTCAATCCAGATGGAAGTCGAACGAGGACGGGGCTACGTGGCGGCGGAGGAGCACGACACCTCGCGTCGGCCGATCGGCGCAATACCGGTGGACTCCCTGTTTACGCCAGTACGCAAGGTCGCCTTCCGCGTCGAGCCCACCAGGGTGGGGCACATGACCGACTTCGATCGGCTCATCCTCGAGGTGACGACAAGCGGGACCATCGACCCCGCCGACGCCGTGAGCGACGCGGCGAAGATACTCGACCGGTATCTCATACTGTTCTTCGACTTCCAGCAGCAGGAAGAGGAACTGGCCGGCGTCCCCGAGGTGGAGTCCGCCACCTCCCGGCAGCTTCAGACCAAGATCGAAGACCTCGACTTCTCGGTGCGAACCGCCAACTGCCTCCGCCGCGAGGGCATCGGCACCGTCGGCGAGCTCGTGGAGCGCACCGAGAGCGACCTGATGGCCATTCGCAACTTCGGCCGGAAGTCGCTCCAGGAGGTCAAGGAGAAGCTCGCGAGCATGGACCTCGCGCTGGCCAGCGACTCCGAGTCTGGCACCTCGGGTGGGGAAGGGGGAGACGGCGAGTATGAATAGCATGAGGAGCGACCAGCCGTGAGACATCGCATGTCGGGGCGGCGCCTCGGTCGCGCCACCGATCAGAGGCTCGCCCTTCTCCAGAACCTCGTGACCTCCGTGCTCTGGCACGGTGGGGTCGTGACTACGCTCGCGCGTGCGAAAGAGGCCCGGGGCATGGTCGAGAAGCTGATAACCTTGGCCAAAGAGGACACCGTTCATCGACGTCGTCTCGCCCGCCGAGTGCTCATGCCCCGTACCGGCCTCATCCGCATGAAGGAGGGAGTTCACCGGGAGGCCCCGTCTGGCGGCGAGACGCAGAAGGGAACGGAGGCAGGGCGGAGCGCGAGCTCTGTTGACAATTCGATCCGCCATCTGTTCGAGCACGTCGCGCCGCAGTATCAGGACCGTCCGGGCGGCTACTCTCGGATCGTCCGGCTCGGCGCCCGGCAGGGCGACGGCGTGACACAGGTCAAGCTCCAACTTGTTCAGTACCGGCCGCCCGAGGGATGATCGGCCGCCCTGCCTGCGCGGCCCATGGCCAATATCAAGCTGACACTGGAATACGACGGAACCGACTTCCACGGCTTCCAGCGGCAGCCCCATCTGCGCACGGTACAGGGCGAGCTGGAGGACCGCTTCTCGCACCTTCTGGGCGAGAGTGTGAAGCTGATCGGAGCAGGCCGCACCGATGCCGGGGTCCATGCCCTCGGACAGGTGGTCAACTTCCGGACCACTCGTCCGGTCCCGGTGGACCGGCTGGCCGATGTCCTCAACGGTGTGCTGCCGGAGGACGTCAAGGTGCAGGCGTGCGAGGAGGTGGACGAAGGCTTCCACGCGCGGCGCTGTGCCCGCAGCCGCCTCTATCGCTACACGGCGATCGAGCGCCCGCGGCCTTCGCCCGTCCTGGGGCGCTTCGCGCTCGTCGTGCCGGATCGGCTCGACGTCGATGAGATGAGCGCGGCCGCCGCGCCGCTTCGCGGCCGCCATGACTTTCGGGCCTTCCAGGCGAGCGGGTCCGAGGCGAAGACAACGGAGAGGAACTTGCTGCGTCTCTTCTGCCGGAGGAATGGTAGGCGAATCGAGATCACGGCGGAGGCCGATAGCTTCCTATACAAGATGGTGCGCACCATGGTGGGCGCTCTGCTCCGCGTGGGCCGAGGCGAACTGCGGCCGGAGAGGTTGGCCGATGCGCTGGCAACGGGGCAAGCATTGCCGAAGTGCCCGCCGGCGCCGGCTTGCGGCCTCTGTCTGGTCCGGGTATCATATATGTCTACGGCTCAGAAGGATGTCGGTCAGCACGGATGTCGGGGCCTTCTGGACACAGTCGGAGGCCGCGGGCGCGCTTCGGGCGGTGGCCGGGACTGGAGAGCCGACGAAAGCTAATGCCAGGGATGAGTTGATCTGTCATGAGGACCAGCAACAGCAAGACATATTCGGCGAAGCCAGGCGAAGCGGAGAATCGGTGGCTGCTGATTGACGCGCGGGGACTGGTGCTCGGCCGTCTGGCCGCGGACGTCGCGGCGGTCCTACGCGGGAAGCACAAGCCTCAGTTCACCCCGCACGTGGATACCGGGGACTTCGTCGTAGTGGTGAACGCGGCCGATCTCCAACTGACCGGCGGGAAGGCGACGAGGACAATTCGCTATCGGCATTCGGGCTGGCCGGGCGGCCTCAAGTCGGAGCGCTACGGCGCCTTGCTCAGGCGCAACCCCGTGCGCGCTTTCCGCGAAGCGGTGCGAGGAATGCTGCCGCACAATTCGCTCGGCCGCAAGATGCTGCGCAAGCTGAAGGTGTACGCGGACGGCGAGCACCCGCATGAGGCACAGCAGCCGGTTCCTTATGTGCCGCCGCACGCCAGGACCCCATGAGGAGGTAGAGATTCTCGTGCCTCAGGAATACTACGCTACAGGGCATCGGAAGAACGCAACCGCGAGAGTCTGGCTCGCGCCCGGCGACGGCGTCATCACCGTCAATGGGATGCCGCTGGCCGAGTACGTGTGCCGACCTACGTTGGAGCTCATCGTGCGCGAGCCGCTGGAGCTCGCCCAGTCGGTCGGCGCCTTCGACATCCGCGCCAAGTGCCTGGGCGGCGGCATTTCCGGCCAGGCCGGCGCCCTCCGGCACGGTATCGCGAAGGCGTTGGTGGAGATGGACTCCGCGCTCCGCGTGGTCATGCGCAGGGCGGGCCTGCTCACGCGCGATCCGCGCGTCAAAGAGCGGAAGAAATACGGCCGGAAGAGGGCCCGTCGCGGGTTCCAGTTCAAGAAGCGCTGATCCGGCCGCGCCGCCTCTGCCGAGGCGCAGGCCGCTGGTTCGAGCGTGCCGCTCTCGCATATTTCCGTCCTCTCTGTGGAAGAATCCTGTCAGACCGATGTCCGGCATATTCTGCACTGCGACGGCGAACATGAGGGTTCGCCGTCAAGATAGTTCTGATGGTGCCGACGGGCGGGCCCGCCGCGGGCGCGCCAGTCCCGCGTGGGTGCTCTTCTGCATCTGGATCAGTCTGGCGTTCGCACTCGTGTCTGGGGCGACCGCTGAGCGGGCGGCCGCAACTGAGCCGCTCGAGAAGGCTGTCCACGAGCTGGGGCCCAACCTCCGGTATGAGATCTACCAGGTTCGCGCCGGCGACACCGTGGAGAACATCGGCACTCGCTTCGGGGTCTCGGCCGAGCAGATTCGCAACCTCAACGGGCTCGGTTCCTCCGCAGAGCTTCAGCCCGGTGAAACGCTTGCGGTGCCTCTGCCGGGGCGAGGCGCCTCGCCCGGCCCGCCCGAGGTGGCAGGCCCCGGGCTCCGCAGCTTCGAGCCGCGCTATGCCCGCGTACTCAGCAGGTCGCCCATCGCCGCCGATCCGAGCGGTTCTGGAAGCGCGCCGGCGCTCTATTGGGCCGAAGCGGGGTCCGAACTTGTGGCACACGCCGAGCAGGCCGAGTGCTGGGGCATCGTTATGATCGACGGGTCCACCGGCTGGATCGCGAAGTCCGCCGTGGAACTCACAGAGAGGACTGTGCCCTCGGAGAAGCTGGAGATACTGCTGAAGGGCGGACGTCCGGATATCGTCCAGGAGGCATTCCGCTTCCTCGGGACATCCTATCGCTACGGTGGGCGACTGCCTTACGACATGGACTGCTCGCTCTTGGTGCAGACCGCGTACGCAGCGCGCGGAATCAGTCTCCCCCGGACCGCGAGGGAGCAGTTCGAGCGCGGGCGCCCGGTAGACTACACGGAGCTGCTGCCCGGCGATCGCCTCTACTTCGTGAGCAGGTCGGGCCGTATCAACCACACCGGCATCTACATCGGAAACGGTCGCTTCATCCACGCCTCATCGCGTCGCGGATGCGTCGCTGTGGACGGCCTCACTGAGTTGATGTACTGGACGCGTTTCGTCGGCGCACGCCGATCATAGCGCTCCCCTCCTCGACTGGCGGGGGGAGGCTGTCCGCTCGAGACAAGTGCCACGAAAGAAGTTCTCACCTATCGCAGGGCCCCGTCTCGCTTGTCGGTCGTCGCGCTGTTGGTGTATAATCCTCACCCTGAGGTCGCTGCTATGGCTACAGTGGCAATCATCGGTGCTACGGGCTATGGGGGAGTCGAACTCATTCGACTGCTCCACGCGCATCCACACGTCCGGCTTTCGCATCTGTCATCCGAGACATATGCGGGCCAGCGGGTGTGTGATGTGTATCCTCATCTCGCGGGGTCGGAGCACGCCCTGCAGAGGTTCGACCCCGAGGCCGCGGGGAAGTGTGATTTCGCACTGCTGGCCCTTCCGGCAGGACGCTCGATGGAGACCATGCCCCGGCTCCTGGACGCCGGTGCCCGCGTCGTGGACGTGAGCCCAGACTTCCGTCTTCGCGATCCCAGCCTCTACCACGAGTGGTATGAGCTGGAGCATTCCTGCCCCGATCTGCTCGCCGAGGCGGTGATCGGAGTGCCGGAGTGGAACCGCGAGCAAGTGAAGTCGGCGCGGCTGGTCGCCGCTCCCGGATGCTACACAACGGGAGCGCTGCTGGCGGTCGCCCCGCTCGTCGCCGAGGACCTGATCGACCCGGCGGACATCGTCGTGGACGGCAAGACAGGCATCTCCGGCGCCGGCCGCACTTCCCTCCACCTCAGCTTTCACTATCCGGAGGCGGACGAAGATGCCGCGGCCTACAAGGTGACCGGGCACCGCCACATGCCTGAGATGGTCCAGGAGCTTCAGCCTCTCACGCAGTCCGAAGTCCAGGTGACCTTCACGCCGCATCTGGTGCCGATGGCGCGGGGCATATTGCTGACCATCTACGTCAAACCAAGGAAGGGCGTCTCGGCCGAAGGTCTACGGGGGGCGTTCGAGCGACGCTATGGGGACGAACCGTTCGTCCACGTCCTGCCCGAGGGGCAGTGGCCCCACACCAAGTGGACCGTCGGCACCAACCTCTGCTTCATCTCGGTCGGTGTATATAGGTCCACCGGGCGCGCAATCGTTGTGGCCGCGCTCGACAACTTGGGCAAAGGAATGGCCGGCCAGATGACCCAGTGCTTGAATCTCATGCTCGGCGTGGACGAGTCGTCAGGGCTGACACTGTCCGCCACCTACCCGTGAGCACCGGGCGGCCTGCCGTGCACCGGCGCCGCAAGAAAGAGCCTGAGAGGAGCCCTCTCGTGCCGAAATCGAAGCGCCGCCATCTCCTCCGCGAAGTCCCGGGCGGAGTCGCTGCCCCCTGCGGCTTCGATGCTGGGGCGATACGCTGCGGCCTCAAGCGTCGCGGGCGCGATCTCGCGGCCGTCTACAGCATAGCGCCGGCCGTCGCTGCAGGGGTCTTCACCACAAACCGCTTCCAGGCCGCGCCTGTGCTCGTGACGCGTGACCGCGTCGGCAGGGAGTCGGTTCACGGCGTTATCGTGAACAGCGGCGGCGCAAACGCGTGCACCGGCTCGCCTGGCTACCGCGACGCGGTGCGCATGGCCGATCGCGCAGCGCAGGCGCTCGGCGTGCCGCCGCGCTCGATCCTGGTCTGCTCTACGGGCGTTATTGGAGAGCGGCTCCCGATGGATAAGGTGATCACCGGAATCAACCGTCTCGCGGCCTCGCTCGGCCCAGAGGGGGGCGAGAACGCGGCGAAGGCGATCCTGACCACGGACACCCGCCCGAAGTCGCTGGCCATCGAGTTCGAGCTTGACGGCCGTCCCGTTCGCGTCGCCGGGATGGCCAAGGGCTCCGGGATGATCCATCCCGATATGGCCACGATGCTGGCGGTCATGACCACCGACGCGGACGTCGCTCCCGGGGTGCTGCAATCGTGCCTGGTGGCCGCCGTCGAGCGATCCTTCCATCGCATTACCGTAGACGGCGACACGAGCACGAACGACACTGTATTGCTGCTCGCCAACGGCCAGGCGGAGGCCGGCAAGGTGACCCGGCGCCACGGCTTGACGCGCTTCCAGGCCGCCCTCGACCACGTCGCCACCGGGCTTGCGCGGGAGATCGTCGGAGACGGCGAAGGGGCCTCGAAGGTGATCGAGATCCGCGTCCGCGGAGCAGCCTCCGCAAAGGACGCGCGCCAGATTGCACGAACGATAGCCGGCTCGTCCTTGGTGAAGACCGCCATCGGCGGCGGCGATCCGAATTGGGGCCGCGTGCTGGCCGCGGCGGGCCGGGCAGGTGTGCGGTTTCGGCCGGAACTCGTGGACCTGCGGCTTGGTAACCTGCGCGTCGTGCGGGGCGGCGCTGCCTGTCGCCACAAACATGAGGCAGCACGGAACGCGGTGGCGGGGCAGGAGGTCCGGATTACGCTCGATCTCAATGCCGGACGGCAGGAGGCCGTTATCTGGACCTGCGACCTGACCGCCGCCTATGTCCGGATAAACGCAGAATACCACACCTAGCGCCCGCGGCAGAAGCTGCGGCACCCGGGCGGAGAGTGACATGGGAGAGAAGAAAGCTCAACCTGACCTGGCGAGTCTGCGCCAGCGCGCGGGAGTTCTCATCGAGGCTCTGCCGTATCTCCGTCGCTTCCGCGGACACACCGTGGTCATCAAGTACGGGGGGGCCGCGATGGTCGATGCGAACCTGCGCACTGAGGTGCTCAAGGACGTCGTGCTGCTCGAGCACGTCGGGCTGCATCCGGTCGTCGTCCACGGCGGCGGTCCGGACATCACGGAGATGATGCAGCAGCTCGGCAAGCAGCCGGAGTTCGTCGACGGTCAGCGCGTCAGCGATGCGGAGACGGTTGAGATCGCCCAGATGGTGCTCACGGGCAAGACGAACCCCGACCTCGTGGCCGCCATCCATCAGCAAGGGGGGCGGGCCGTAGGGCTCAGCGGCAAGGATGGCGGAATGGTCCGGGCCCGCAAGCTGGCCGGCAAAGGCCTCGGGTTCGTCGGCGAAGTGGTCGAGGTGGACCCAAGCCTGGTTCGCGGACTCATCTCCCAGGGCCTGATCCCGATCCTAGCTCCGATCGCCGCCGGGTCGGACGGCGAAACGCTCAACATAAACGCCGACCGCTTTGCCGGCAGGATTGCCGGGCATCTGCAAGCAAGCAAGCTCGTGCTTCTCACCGATGTGCGCGGGGTTCTCCGAGACCGCTCCCAGCCCGACACGCTCGTCTCGGAGCTGACTGTCGCCCAGGCCCGGGAGATGATCGACGCCGGGCAGATCGAAGCCGGGATGATCCCGAAGGTCGAGGCCTGCCTCGACGCACTGGCCGCCGGCGTGGAGCGCTGTCATATCATCGACGGGCGCCTCCCGCACGCGCTGCTTATGGAACTGTTCACCGACGTCGGCATCGGCACCATGGTCTTTGGGACATGAACTGTATGGACGGAGGCGATACATGCCCCTCTACGAATACCGCTGCGCCAAATGCGGCCGCACGTTCAGTATCCTCGTGGGCGTCACCGCCGAGAAGGCAAAGCGGGCATGCCCGCATTGTGGCTCCACCAAGGCGACGAAGCTCATCTCGCGCATAGCGCGCGTCATGCGCGAGGATGATCTCGACGATGCTGACTTCGAGGAAGGCGACGAGGACTTCGACGATTACGACGAAGACTTCGAGGAGTGAGCCGGAGGTGCGTGTTGAATAGCGAGGAAGCGAAAGCGCTCGAACGGTCGTATCTGCTGAACCTGTACCCGCCCATCCGGATGCCGATGGTAATGGGGCGGGGCGAGGGAGCGCGTCTGTGGGACACTGAGGGCGGAGAGTATCTTGACTTCATTAGCGGCGGGCGCGCCGTCACCGGGGTCGGCCACTGCCATCCGCGGGTTGTGCAGGCTATTCGTGACCAAGCGGGACGCCTGCTCCACGTCTCGAACGACTTCCACACGGAGCCCCAGCTGCGCCTGGCCGAGCGGCTCTCGAACCTGTTTGGCGGCCGCTGCTTCTTCTGCAACAGCGGGGCAGAGGCGGTTGAAGCCGCCATCAAGCTCGCGCGCAAGCACGGCTACCAGACCGGCGGTCCGGAGAAGCACCACATCGTCGGTGCCCTGAAGTCGTTCCACGGGCGGACTTTCGGGGCGCTGGCCGCCACCGGACAGTCCCAGTACCACGAGGGATTCCAGCCACTCCCCGCGGGATTCGCCCACGTTCCCTTCAACGACGTCGCCGGCTTGCAGCGCGCGGTGAACCGGCACACGTGCGCCGTCCTGCTCGAGCCCATCCTGGGCGAGAGCGGCGTCTACCCGGCGACGCCGGAGTATCTCGAGGCCGCGCGCGAGGTCTGCCGCGCCAACGGCGCGGTCCTCATCTTCGACGAGGTGCAGACCGGGCTCGGTCGCACGGGGAAGCTGTTCGCCTATCAACACTACGACGTGGAGCCCGACATCATTACGCTGGCGAAGGGGCTCGGCGGCGGCGTCCCGATTGGCGCGATGCTCGCGCGAGAGCCTGCGGCGAGCGCATTCGCGCCGGGCGACCACGCGTCGACCTTCGGCGGCAGCCCGCTTGCGGCCGCGGCGGCACTGGCCGTCCTTGACGCTATCCAGGAGGAGGGCCTCGTTGAGAAGGCTGCCCGCATTGGGGCGTTGCTGGCGCAGGGACTGGCGACTATCCGCCAGAAAAGCCAACTGGTCAGTGATATCCGGGCGCGGGGCCTGATGATCGCCGTCGACCTGACCCAGCCGGTGGCGCCCCGGGTCAAGGCGGAGTGCGTGGCCCGAGGACTGCTCATCATCACCGTGGGCGACCAGATGCTCCGGCTTCTCCCCCCGATGGTGCTGACGGAGGTGGAGGCCGAACGCGGGATCGAGATCCTGGCTCAAGTCCTAACCGAGATGGAGCCTGGATAGGGGCAGCCCGTGGATGCGGCGTTCCTCATTGCTATAGGAGTCGGCCTTTGCTTGCTTAGCGCGATGATCGCGGCGCGCATGGCGGCCGCCGGCGCGCGCGTCCGGAAGATCGCCTTCGCGATCGTCGAGCTGTGGCTCGTGCTGCTGGTGTGGATATTCGTGTTCCGGGCGCTCTCGAAGGCTGTGGGCACGCCCGCGGGTGCAAGCGCGGGGGCCGAGCTGAGCGATCTGGCATCCCGCCTCTCCCACCTGCCAAGCGCAGAGCGCCTGTGGGTGGTGGCGGGGTTGGCTGCGTCGGTGGGCCTCGTCGCCCACCTCGCGTGGCTTCTGCGGCGCATTCTCTGTCGTGATATTCGAATCTGACGGAGGATCAACATACCATGGCGACATCTCTCGGCGGAAAGAGCCTGCTGTCGGTCAGCGATCTGACGAGGGACGAGATTGAGGAGATCTGGAGCGTGGCCGGTGCGCAGAAGTCCGGAGAAGTCTCTCGCGAGGAGCAGCTCGGCATCGCTCGCGGCCGCACGCTGGCCCTGCTCTTCGACAAGTCATCGCTGCGCACGCGACTCGGCTTCGAGGTCGCCATGAGTCAGCTTGGTGGGCACGGCCTCTACTTCGCGCCGAGCGACGTGCGGATCGGGGAAAGGGAAACCGTCGGGGATGTCGCGCGCGTGCTCGGGCGCACCGTCGACGCGATCGCGGCTCGTTTCTCCTCTCACGCACACCTGGAAGGGCTCGCCGCCGATGCCTGTATCCCCGTCATCAATGCGATGTCTGATCGCGAGCACCCGTGTCAGGCCCTCGCCGATCTGCTGACGGTGCGGGAACACAAGGGAGACCTGAGCCAAGTGGAGCTGGCTTGGGTCGGCGACGGCTTCAACGTCTGCCACTCGCTCCTGTTGATCTGCGCTCTTCTCGGAGTCAACCTGCGCGTGGCCGGCCCCGCGACCTATGAGCCCAATCCGGACATCGTCTCGAAGGCTCAGCAGATCGCCGCCGGCACCGGGGCCGTCTTTGCCCTGGGCAACGACCCTCGGGCCGCCGTTCAGGACGCCGATGTCATCTACACCGACGTCTGGATCAGTGCGGGTATGGAGGAGCAGGCGACGCGAAGGCGGGTGGACTTCCGCGACTTCCGGGTGGACCAAGCTCTACTGCAGATGGCGAAGCCGGACGCCATAGTCCTTCACTGTCTTCCGGCCCATCGCGGCGAGGAGGTCACCGACGACGTTCTCGACGGCCCGCAGTGCGCTGCCTTCGACCAAGCGGAGAACCGCCTCCACACGCAGCGGGCCCTGCTGAGCTTGATCTTTCGCGACGGATAAGGAGGAACCCAATGGCGAAGGTCGTGCTGGCATATTCCGGAGGCCTCGATACCTCCGTTGCCATCCGCTGGATGCAAGAGAACTACAGTATGGAGGTCCACGCGGTCGCCATCGATCTCGGTGAAGAGCGCGACTACGCGGGCATCCGTCAGAAGGCGCTCGACGTCGGCGCGATCGGCTCCGAGGTCATCGACGCGAAGGAGGAGTTCGCCCGGGACTTCGTGTTCCCGGCCCTCAAGGCGAACGCCGTCTACGAAGACCGCTATCCCCTCTCCACCGCGCTGGCGCGCCCGCTCATCGCCAAGCTGGTGGGAGAAGTGGCGCTGCGCGAACGGGCCGACGCGGTTGCCCACGGGGCCACCGGCAAGGGGAACGACCAGGTCCGCTTCGAGGTCACGTGGTCGTGCCTCTTTCCGCAGCTCAAGCAACTCGCGCCGATCCGTGAGTGGGGCATGAGCCGGGAAGAGGAGATCGACTACGCAAAGCAGCACGGCATCCCCGTGCCCGTTGAGAAGAAGTCGCCGTACAGCTACGACACAAACCTGTGGGGCAAGAGCGCGGAGGCAGGACCCCTCGAGGATCCGTGGGTCGAGCCCCCGGCCGATGTCCATCAGTGGACGAAGGACCCCGACGCGGCCCCCGATCGGCCGGCCTACGTGGAGATCGGCTTTGAGAAGGGCCTGCCCGTGTCGCTTGACGGCGAGAGCCTATCTCCCGCGACGATCGTCGCGCGCCTCAACTCCCTCGCTGGCGAGCACGGTGTCGGCCGGATTGACATGATTGAGAACCGGCTCGTCGGCATCAAGTCGCGCGAGACATACGAATGCCCGGCCGCCGTGGCCCTGCTGGCGGCGCACAGGGATATCGAGAGCCTCTGCCTCGACCGCGAGCTGGCCCACTTCAAACGGGTGCTGGAGATCAAGTACTCCGAGCTCGTGTACTACGGTCTCTGGTACAGCCCCCTTCGCCGCGCCCTGGATGCGTTCGTGGAGGTGACCCAGGAGACCGTCGCCGGCGTGGTGCGAATGAAGCTGCACAAGGGCAACTGCATCGCGGCCGGCCGCAAGTCGCCCCACTCACTCTACCGGTACGACCTCGCCACCTACGATCAGGCCGACCGCTTCGATCAGAGGGCCGCAAAAGGGTTCATTCAGCTCTGGGGCCTGTCCGCCCAGATCGCGGAGGAGATTCGCCGGGGAAGGGCAAAGGAGTAAGCGCCATGCGCCTGTGGGGCGGACGGTTCGCCAAAGATCTCGACGAGCTGGCCCACGAGTTCTCCAGCTCGCTTCCTTTCGACCGCCGGCTCGCCGAGCACGATATCGCCGGCAGCATCGCCCATGTCCGCATGCTCGGGCGCTGCCGCATTCTCCCGGCGGGGGATGCGCGCAAGCTCGAGGCCGGCCTCGAGCGCGTCCGCGCCGCGCTCGCGTCCGGGGAGGCGCAGCTTGACCCGACCTCGGAGGACATCCACACCGAGATCGAAAGGCTGCTCGGCGAGCAGGTCGGTTCGCTCGCCGGCAAGCTCCACACCGCTCGGAGCCGCAACGATCAGGTAGCTCTCGACCTCCGTCTCTTCCTCCGGGAAGAGATCGATGCGCTGCGCGACCGCATCGCCGCGCTGCAGCATGCCCTCGTCGAGCTCGCGGAGAAGCATCTTGAGACAGTCATGCCCGGCTACACACATCTGCAGCGCGCCCAGCCGGTCCTGCTTGCCCACCACCTCCTCGCCTACTTCTTCATGTTCCAGCGGGACCGGGAGCGGCTCGCGGACTGCCGCAGGCGCATCAACCTCTGCCCCCTCGGGGCCGCCGCGCTGGCCGGCACGAGTTTTCCCATCGATCCTTCCTTCGTCGCCCAGCAGCTTGGCTTCGATGGACTGTGCCCCAACAGCATGGACGCGGTCTCCGACCGCGACTTCATCGTCGAATTCCTCGCGGACTCCTCGGCGGCGATGACGCACCTCTCTCAGCTCTCCTCCGAAATCGTCCTATGGTCGACGGTCGAGTTCGGCTTTCTGCGGCTGGACGACGCCTGGTGCACGGGATCCAGCATCATGCCCCAGAAGCGGAACCCGGATATCGCGGAGCTGGTTCGCGGGAAGGCCGGCCGCGTCTTCGGCGACCTCGTCGCCATGTTGGCGACGCTGAAGGGCCTCACGCTCGCCTACAACCGGGACTTCCAAGAAGACAAGGAGAGGCTCTTCGACGCTGTGGACACGCTGGGGAGCTGCCTGGACGTCGCGAGAGAGATGCTGGCGACGGCCGCCATCGATGCCGCCAAGATGGGCGGTGCCGTGCAGACCGGCTTCACGACCGCAACTGAGGTCGCGGACTACCTCGTCCGAAAAGGGGTGGCCTTCCGCGAGGCCCATGGGATTGTCGGCCAGGTGATCAACTACTGCGAGAAGCAGGGCGTTGATTTCGAAGACCTGTCGGCCGAGGAGTGGCGCTCCTTCAGCCGAGAGTTCGGCGAGGACATCCTCGATTGCATCTCGCCGCTGGGAGCCGTCGAGGCAAAGAACTCCCCCGGCGGCACATCCCGAGAGCGCGTAGAGGAGCAGATCGCGCGCGCGCGGGAGCTGCTGCCATCATGAGCGGGCGGCAGGGCAACGCGTCTAGCCGCGCGGAATACCAAGCTCGGCGAGCAGTTCGGCCAGATAGCGGGCCGCCTGCGGGAATGCCACTGCAGCGTCCTGCAGCTCCGGGTGCCAGGCTCGCTCCCACTCGAGGGAAAGATAGCCGTTGTACCCCGCTGTGTGAAGCTCCCGCACCAGGTCGGGCAGCGGAACATCACCCTCTCCCAGCAGCGTGTAGCCGCCGTCCCTCTTGCTGTCCTTGATGTGTGCATGGTAGGTGCGGCTACCGACCAACCGCGCCGTCTCCGCCGGCGACTCACCCATCCGGTACGGGTGATGCAGGTCCCAGAGCACTCCGACGCCCTCTTCGCCGACCGCATCGAGCAGTTGCGACACCTGGGCTCCGGAGGAGAATGCGTCGTGGGTCTCTATTAGCACCCGCATCCCCCGCTTTGCCGCCCTCTTCCCCAGCCGGCCGAGCTTGTCGGCCGCCCGCTTGAGACAGTCCTCGCTCGTCTCGCCCTCTTGCACATCGCCGCCAAAAACGCGGACGTAAGGGGCGCCAAGCGCCAGCGCCAGATCCATCATCTGCTCACCGTCGGTCACGGAACTGCCGGACTCGCTCAGCACCACCGACGTGTCGACACAGCAGATCTCGATGCCCGCGCGCGCGAATCGACGGCGAAAGCCCGAGGCCCCCCCGGGGAACTCGCCGATTACCTTCGGCAGGTCCAGCGAGTTCCTGTAGTGTCGGAGTTCAACGCCGTCGTAGCCGTTTGTCCTCGCTGCCTCTACGATCTGATCGATCTCCCACTCGTGACACCCCAGCGTGCTGAATGACAGCTTCATACCGCGTTCCTCCTGCATATATGTGGGTGAACAAATGAGCTTCTCTTCGGCCCACGGATTCGCAATAGGCGTTGTCTTCTCCGTCGTCGCTGTCTCTCCCTGCGCTCAGCGCAGAGCCACAGGCTCGGACGCGCTTCGCCTTGAAAACTCATTTCCCGCGTGCTATACTCGGCCGGTCAGCGTTCTGCGGGCGGACGGGCTGCGCGAGAGCCCGGTGATGGCCCGGGGAGAGGTCTTCTATGCTGAGCGGTTTCCGCAGTTTCCTGCCAGTCGCGGTGGTCTGCTTCTTGCTGCTCTTCCCTGCCGATTCTGTGCGAGCAGCGAGCGCCTTCTCGCAAGGCATGACGGCCTTCAACCGCGGCGACTTCACGGCCGCAGTGGAGCACTTCACAGCGGCCGCCGAGGACCGGGCCGACGACGCCGCCGTGCTCGCCTGGCTCGGAGCGGCGCAGTTGCGCGCGGGACAACACGAAGATGCGGTGGCGACGCTGACTAGGACCCTAGAGCTCGATCCCAAGCAGCCCGAGGCGCACGACAATCTGGGCAGCGCGTATTGGGCTCTGGGGAACGCCAAGGAGGCCATCGAGCACTACCAGGAGGCGGTCTTTCTCCAGCCCCACTACGCGCAATCGCACTACAACCTCGGGACCGTCTACCTGTCGCTGGGCGACGTCGACCAAGCCATGGGCGAATTCTCGGTGGCCGTGGAGCTCGACGGCGACAACGCACACGCCCACAATAACCTGGGCGTATGCTGCGAGCGCGCCGGCAAGCTGGCCGAGGCGATTGCCGCCTATCGCCGGGCCGTAGAGCTCGAGCCGAGGAAAGAGGCGTTCCGAGTGAACCTCGCCCTCGCGCTCAGTGCCGCGGGCAACGACGACGAGGCCGTGAACCACCTCTCGCAGCTTGTCGCCGCCGAAAGCAAGGACCCATCCGTCCATATGCGCCTTGGGCTGATACGGTTCCGACGGGGGGACTATGGGCGCGCGGCAGAGGCGTTTGGGAAGGCAACGAGCCTGGACCCGGAGAGCGCCGCCGCTTTCTACAATCTGGGCCTGTGCGAGCGGTATCTCGGCAGGCGCGAGGCGGCCCGAGGAGCATTCCGAAGTGCCGCGGCGCTCAACCCGAAGGCCGCCAACGCGCTCATCAACCTGGGCGCGATCGAGCTGGACGCCGGCAATGCTGCAGCAGCCGTAGAGCACTTCGCTGCGGCCCTGAAGGCCGACCCCGAGAGCTACAAGGCCGCCTTCAACCTCGGGCTTTCCTATGCCCGGCTTGGCAAAGACGACGACGCCATCCGCGTGTGGTCGGGTCTGCTTGAGCGGGTGCCCGACGACGCGGCCGCGCACGAGGCCATCGCCTCCACGTACTTCCGCCTCCATCGGTACGACGATGCCAAGCGCGAGTACGTGGCACTTCTCAAGCTCCGCCCCAGGAACGTGGCCGCCCACAACAACCTCGGGATCATCTACGAGGAGTTCGATCAGTTCGATGAGGCGATTGCGGCCTACCGCGCCGCGCTGGAGATCGATCCCGGCTACGCTCGCGCGCACAACAACCTGGGTGTGCTCTACGAACGTCAAGGGAAGACCGAACTCGCTGTCGCCGAGTACCGCGCCGCCCTCGAGGCAGACCCAGGCCTGGAGGATGCACGGTTCAACCTCGAGCGCCTCGAGTCCACGGAGTAACCTGAAGCTATGGCCACCCCCTCATCGGCGACGCCCGCTCGCGGGGCCTTCGACCCCGGCTCCGTTCGCTGCGTCGGTATCATCGCGGCCATGCACAAGCGGCGCATCTCATCCGCCGTGAGAGAAGTCGTGCAATGGCTCGAGGAGCGGCGCGTGCGGGCCCTGCTGCCGGCCGAACAGTCCGCCAGGCTCTCGCTCCCGGACTTGGGCGTCGAGCTGGAGGAACTCGCCGACAGCGCCGACATGCTCCTGTCGATGGGGGGCGACGGCACCTTCCTCACGACCGCCCGCGTGGCCGCTCCCCGCGGCAAGCCAATTCTCGGCATCAACCTGGGTGGGTTCGGCTTCCTGGCTGCGATTCCGTCGGGGTCGTCGATGATCGAACATCTGACCCGCGCGATGGAGGGCAACCTCCACGTCCAAGAACGGATGATGCTGGAGGCGCGGGTGCTGCGCGACGGAGGCGAAGTCGCTTTGTTTCTCGCGCTCAACGACGTTGTGGTCGGCAAGGGCGCGTTCTCTCGGCTCTTCCGGCTCAACACCCGTATCTCCGGCGAGCCGATCTCCGATTTCCCCGCTGACGGCATGATCGTGTCCACGCCGACGGGATCGACGGGCTATTCTCTATCGGCCGGGGGACCGGTCGTCGATCCCCAGGTGCGGGTCATCATCCTCACTCCGATCTGCGCGCACGCCCTCTCGGCGCGCACTCTCGTCGTTCCGGCCGAGCGCGTCATTGAAATCGCGCTTCCCGACCTCCGCGGCGAAGAGGTGAACCTGACCGCCGATGGCCAGGAGGGATTCACCCTGCGCGCCGGCGACCTCGTCGAGGTCCGGCAGGCCCCCTTCTCTGCGCGGCTCCTGTCCGTCGGCGATACCACCTTCTACACAAAGCTGCGGGGCAAACTCGGCTGGGGCAGCCATCGCTGAGACCAGCGCAAGATG
>Ga0180437_10002198_pt1 | contig 31766 bp, 25 predicted proteins | sample SS_ome_4_FD_132410 | JGI IMG/M metagenome (GOLD analysis project Ga0180437, IMG submission 132410) | Hypersaline lake sediment archaeal communities from the Salton Sea, California, USA - SS_3_D_1 metaG | ecosystem: Environmental > Aquatic > Non-marine Saline and Alkaline > Hypersaline >... | reverse complement strand
TTCGCCTAACCTGAAACCTGAAACCTTGAAACCTGAAACCATATCTGCTGTTGCAGGTTACAGGTCACAGGTCTCAGGTTCACGCAACCTGAAACCTGAAACCTTGAAACCTGGAACCTCTCTCTTCCTGCGGAACTGGCTTCTGGCTCAGGCAGCCGTGTTTCTCCTATGGAGCCCTTGGCTCCCAGCCTTTGTCGCGCAGAGTGCTGGCGTGTATCGAGAGTTCTGGCTCCCGCCGCCGACCTGGCAGACCGTTGTGGAGACGCTCGGGGCTTTCCTGAGTGCGTTTCTGCCGCTTCCGCTGCCCATGTCGGTGGCAGTGTGGGGGGGGTACGCAGCGTTGATCTGGGGGGGGCTGCTTCATTTCCGCCGCCATCCCGCGCGCCTCGGGGTGCTGTTGGTTACGTTGCTGGTGCCGTTCGTGGGGGAGCTGCTGGTCAGCGTGCACCGGCCGATTTTCTACGAGCGCACGCTCATCTGGGCGTCGCTGCCCTTGTACCTGTTGCTGGCTGCCGGTCTGCGCCGGGTGCGCGCCTGGCCCTGGCGCGTCGCGGCTCTATTGATCATGCTCGCGGTCAACGGGTTGTCCCTGCGGGAGTACTACGTCCATTTCGAGAAAGAGCAGTGGGACGATGCGGCCGCGTTCGTGGCGCAGCGCGTCCAGCCCGGCGATCTGATTCTGTTCAACGCGACGTGGGTGCAGATTCCGTTCGACTACTATTTCCGGGCCTACGACCGCGAGGTGGTCGAGCACGGCCTGCCGGTCGACCTGTTCGACCGGGGCGTCCTGGAACCAAAGATGGCGCGGAGCGATCTGCCTCGCCTGCGCGAGATCGTCCGTGGCTACGAGCGGGTGTGGTTGGTGTACAGCCACGATTGGTACACCGATCCGGATGGGCTGATCCCCCCAGCGCTGGAGGAGCAGTTCGACCTGGTCGAGCGGCGGCGTTTCTATGGCCTGCAGGTGCTCTTGTACGGAGGGCAGCGAGGGGATGCGAGAACAGAATGAAGTCAGGGGAGGATCATCGATGAGGTTGTGTGTGGGCTCGACCAATCCGGTCAAGGTCGCGGCCGCGGCTGCGGTGTTGCGCCGCGTCTACGGCGATGGGGTGGATGTGGAATCGCTCGAAATCGACAGCGGCGTCCCTGCCCAGCCGTGGGGCGACGAGGAGACGTTGCGCGGCGCGCTGAACCGGGCGCAGTCAGCCCAGCGCGCCAGTGGGGCAACGCTCGGCGTTGGACTGGAGGGTGGCCTGGTCGAGGTCGATGGCCACGTGTTCACCTCGGCCTGGTGCGCCGTCGTGCGGGAGGACGGCGTGGTCGGCATCGGCGGTGGGGCGAACCTCCTGCTCCCACCGCCCGTCGCGGCACACGTCCGCGCCGGGGGGGAGCTGGGACCGGCGGTGGACGCGCTGACCGGCCTGCATAACACGAAGCAAAAGGGTGGGGCGATCGGCGCACTCACCGGTGGCCTGCTCGACCGCCGGTCGGCCTACGAAAACGTGCTGAAGTTGGCGCTGGCACGTCTGCTAACGCCGGAGCACTACGAGGCGTGATGCGTGACACGGAACACGGAATACGGAATACGAAACACGCAATACGTAATGCGTAATGCGTAATGCTTGATTGGGGAGGATCTATGCATACCGATGGAATTTGGCTGAAGGATGATAGTGGGCGGACGTTGACGTTGCGCGGGGTCAATCTGGGGGGGAGCAGCAAAGTGCCCTTCCGGCCCGACGGCGCGACCTATATCCGGGAGGGCTTCTTTGAGCATCGCGACGTTTCTTTCGTCGGCCGGCCGTTCCCGCTGGTGGAGGCCGACGAGCATTTTGCGCGGCTCCGCGAGTGGGGCTTGACGTTCGTGCGCCTCCTCGTCACTTGGGAGGCGATCGAGCACGCCGGGCCGGGTATCTACGACGGGGAGTATCTGGACTACTTGTACGAGGTCGTGCGTAGGGCGGGCGAGTATGGCATCGACCTGTTCATCGATCCCCACCAGGATGTATGGAGCCGCATGTCTGGTGGGGACGGCGCGCCGGGGTGGACCTTCGAGGTCGTCGGGCTGGACGTCGCCCGCTTCTCCGAGACCGGGGCGGCGATCGTCCACGCCGTCCACGGCGACCCGTTCCCCCGCATGATCTGGCCGACCAACTACACCAAGCTGGCGGCGGCGACGATGTTCACGCTCTTCTTCGGCGGCAATGACTTCGCGCCGCAGACCAGCGTCGAGGGTGGATCGGCGCAGGAGTTCCTCCAGCGCCACTACATCGACGCGATGAAGCAGGTCGCGCTGCGGCTGAAGGACCTACCCAACGTCGTTGGCTACGACGTGATGAACGAACCGTCGGCTGGCTTCATCGGCCGGGCGGATCTGAATTCGTCCGCCGGAGGTCTGGTCCGCCTGGGGGAATCTCCCACGCCCTTCCAGGCGATGTTACTGGGAGCTGGGCTGCCCCAGGAGGTTGAGATCTGGACGATGCGGGCGACGGGGTTCAAGCTGCGCGGCACCCGTGTCGTAAACCCGGATGGCGTGCGCGCCTGGCACGATGGGCACGATTGTATCTGGCGGACAAACGGCGTCTGGACCCTGGAGGAGGACGGCTCGCCGCGCTTGGTCCGCCCGAACCACTTCGTGCGGGTCCGTGGCCGGCCGATCGACTTTGCCAACGACTACTTGCGCCCGTTCGCCAATCGCTACGCCCGTGAGATCCGCTCGGTCCACCCGGGTGCAATTATCTTCGTCGAGGGGGAGCCCGGGCTGTCCCATCTGCGCTGGATGCCCGATGACGAACCAGACGTCGTCCACGCTGCCCACTGGTACGACGGGCTGACGCTGTTCACCAAGAACTATGTTCCTTTCCTGGGCGCGGATTCCAGTACCGGTAAACTCATCCTCGGGCGGAAGCGCGTGCAGCACGCGTTCGCTGGCCAACTGGCCCGCATCAAGAGCTGGTCGGCGGAGTGCATGGGGGGCATCCCGACCCTCATCGGCGAGTTCGGCATCCCGTACGATATGAAGGGCAAGCGGTCCTATCGCACAGGTGACTTCTCCCCGCAGGTGCGGGCGATGGACGCCAGCTTCCGGGCGATAGAGGCCAACTTGCTGAGCGGCACGCTGTGGAACTACACCGCCGACAACACCAACGAGCGTGGTGACATGTGGAACGACGAGGATCTGTCCATCTTCAGCCGGGATCAGCAATCGGACCCCGACGACGTCAACTCCGGCGGCCGGGCGCTGGAGGCGGTCGTGCGCCCTTACGCCCGCAAGATCGCCGGGGAGCCGCTGCGGATGCAGTTCGACCTGGCCACGCGCACGTTCGAGTTTGAGTTCCGCCACGATCTCTCGGTCAGCGCTCCTACCGAGATCTTCGTGCCGAACTACCAGTATCCGAACGGCTACGTGGTCGAGGTGTCGGATGGGACGTACGGCACGGACCCGGCCGGACAGACGCTCGTCTACCTGCATGGGACCGACCAGGACGTCCACCGCGTCCGCGTGCGCCCCGCTGGAAAGCGGTGAGGGCGGCAATGGGCCAGGGGGCGGGCACGATGGTCGATCGGTCATTCGAGCGGGAGGTGGAGCAGAACTACCGGCACAACGCAATCGTGAGCGTGCTGGACGGCACGTTTTTCTGGTTCGGCAGCAGCTTCATCGCCTCGCGCACGATATTGCCGCTCTACGTCAGCCACCTCACGGACAGCCGGTTGGTGATCGGATTGCTGTCGGTGCTCGCGTCCACGGGGTGGCTCCTGCCCCAGCTTTTCACCGTCAACTGGGTGCAGCGGCTGCCCCGGAAGAAATTCGCACCCGTGACCGTGGGATTGTTCACGGAGCGCCTGCCGATCCTGTTGATGGTTCCTGCCGCGTGGCTGGCCACCGGCTCCCCCAGGGTGGCGTTGGTCGCCATTCTCGCGGCCTATGCATGGCACGTGGGCGGGGCGGGCGTGGTCGCCGTCGGCTGGCAGGATATGTTGGCCAAGGTCCTCCCGGTCGACCGGCGTGGCCGGGTCTTCGGCATCACCAACTTCGGCGGGACGGCGACCGGCGTGCTGGGCGCGGCTGCTGCCGCGTGGCTGCTCGATCGGTTCGAGTTTCCCTATGGCTACGTGCTCTGCTTTGCCGCGGCCACGGTGCTCATCTTCATCTCTTGGGGGTTTCTGGCGCTCACCCGCGAGCCGGTTCAGTCCAGTCTGGAGCCCGGCGTCTCGCAGCAGGAATACTGGCGTCGCCTGCCCGCCGTCCTGCGCGCCGACGGGAATTTCCGGCGCTATCTGCTCAGCCAGGTGGTCATGACGGTGGGGAGCATGGCCGTCGGTTTCCTGGCCGTGTACGCCGTCGAACGCTGGCAGTTGCCGGACAGCCAGGCGGGCGTATTTACGATCAGCATGCTCGTTGGCCAGGCGCTGAGCAATCTGATTTTCGGGGCACTGGCCGATCGCAAGGGTCATAAGCTGGTGTTGGAAGTGAGCGTACTGTCCGGCGCGCTGGCCGTGGGGTTGGCCAGCGTGGCCCCGGCCCCGGCCTGGTTCTACGCGGTGTTCGCGCTCATCGGCGCCAGCACGGCCGGCTTCACGCTCTCGGGGATCATGATCATCTTCGAGTTCTGCGACCCGGAGATGCGACCGACGTACATCGGTCTGAACAACACGGCGGGCGGCGTGGCGGCCGCCGTGGCGCCGCTGGTCGGGGGCTGGCTGGCTGGAGCGACCGGGTACCGCGTCCTGTTCGTCGTCGCGTGCGCGATTGGTTTGGCCGGCTTCGCCCTCCTGCGCTGGAGCGTGCGCGAGCCGCGGGAGGCAAAGGTGGGCTAGGGTGGGGCGGTGAGATGATGCAGAAAGCACACTCTCGTTGCAGGGAAAGCCCATAGGTGCTATAATGGTGATGACGTGGGAGTGACTTGGAGTATAGCGCCAGGTTTTTTGGAGTGGGTCATATGTTTAAACCGCGACGGTTAAGCTTTGATGAACTCAGCGAGCACTTGCGTGCATACGAAGATCGGTATGGTTACTCGACGATTGAGTTCTATCGGCGTTACGAGAATGGTGAGCTCGGCGACGACGACGACCTGATGATGTGGGCCGGCCTTTATCACCTGTATCTCACCTCGCTCCCTGTGCGGCAGTTCATGCAGAAAGAGTGTTCGCCCGCGTGACCATCGACGACTACTTTGCGGCCATCGAACGTGGTCTACGGCAAAACGTCCAGATTGGCGAAATTGATGACTCCATCACCTGCTTGGCATCGGACGACTACAATGGGCTCATCAAGTGCCGCGTCGTTTTCTGGGATAGCTCCTTTCTTGACCTCTACGAGGTTGTCAGCACCGAGCTAGGGTATCCTGTTCGCATTCACTATGCCTATACCTATATCCGTGAGGGGCAACGGGTATTTCGCTATGATAATGCCCCATCATAAGCATATTGGTCCCTCCGATCGGCTGGCTCCGGCCGACCAGCCAAGCCTAAGCCAGGTGTTGGCAGAGATCAAGGACTACCTTGATCAGTAGTTGGAGGTCTTCGGTCTGGTCGGCAACGTGAACCAGAACTTTGATCCCTGGCCAGGGGTGCTCTCCACATGGATCGTTCCCCCATGCATCTCGACCAGTTGCTTGGCGATCGCCAGCCCCAAGCCGGTCCCGCCGCCAGCCCGCGACCGGGACCGCTCGCCTCTCCAGAACCGCTCGAAGATGTAGGGCAGGTCGTCAGGGGGGATGCCGATGCCTGTGTCGGCCACTGTCACTCTCATTACGCTCTTTCCCCCTTCTCCTGCGGGGGGAGGAACGACAGCCGCGGACAAGGTCACACAGCCGCCCTGCGGCGTGTGGCGGAGTGCGTTGGTGAGCAGGTTGCCCAACACCTGAGAGATGCGTCGCCAGTCGGCCGTGATTTTGGGCAGCTCCGACGGCAGGTCGAGCGCCAGCGTGATGCCGCGGTCGGCTGCCTGGGGGCCGAAGTTGACCTGGGTATCGTGCAGCAGGTCGCTGACATCCATTGGGTGCTTCTCCAGCGCTAGTTGACCTGCCTCGGCCAGCGCCAGCAACCGCAGGTCCTCCACCAGATGGGACAGTAACTCGGTCTCCTCCAGGATGGGCTCCAGATGCTCTGGCGTGGTCGGGTACACCCCATCCAGCACGCCCTCCAGCTTGCCCTGGATCACGCTGAGTGGTGTGCGCAGCTCGTGGGCCACGTCGGCTGTCATGTTGCGACGCAGCGCGTCGGCACGGGCCAATTCTGCGGCCATCTTGTTGAAGGCGACGGTCAACTCCCGTACCTCGCCCTGGTGGCGAACGGGGACGCGCACACTGAGATCGCCGGCGGCCACCGATCGCGTCGCTCTCGTCAAATCGACCAGAGGCCGGCTCATACCGCGCGAGAGGACGAAGCCGACGATCAAGCTGCCTGTCGCAATGGCCGTCCCAGCGATCAGGAAGCTGCGCAAAGCCTGTTCGAGCACAGGCAGAGACCCGACCTCGATGTGGGCGAACGGGGACAGAAACAAGAAGCCAACCTGCTGGCCGTCCACCAAGATGGGTGTGGTTCGCTTCTTCTCCCACCGGCTCAACGTGTGGCCCAATCGATCACTGTTGGCTGCCGAGATCACCGTGCCATCCGCCGCAGCCAGTATGTATTCCATCTCCCACTCCTCATCCCAGGGAGCCCATCCGGGCCCACATGGGTAATCGGCGATCAGGGCGTCGACTCCTTCCCAACTCCCGCTTTCCTCGTGGTGGCCGGCCAAACGGTCGGCCCAGAGGCCTGCAGTCGAGAATCTGTCGTGAACGAAGGAATCCAGCCTTTTGAAGGCAGCGCGACCGGCCAGGACCATCCCGCCCCCAACCAGGGCGGTGATCAAGGTGAAGGCAGTGATCAGTTGCCAGAAGAAGCCAAGGTCCGGTCTTGGCAAAGGTCGGGACATGAGATCTCTCAACCTTGAGGTGCGTTTCATGTTCGCTCCCGTTTATCGTCTACTGACTGTCTTCTGTTTCCTTCAATTTGTAGCCCACCCCATAGACGGTAAGGACGTAGCGGGGCTCGCGGGGATCGGGCTCGATCTTGCGACGCAGGTTCTTGATGTGCGAGTCAATTGCCCGGTCGTAACCGGCATAGGCCACGTCGTAGACCAGGTCCATCAATTGCGCCCGGGTGAACGGCCGGCCGGGGTTGCGGGCCATCACCGCCAGCAGGTCGAACTCGGTGGGCGTGAGAGAAACCGGCTGCCCGTCGATATTCACGTTGCGGTTGGTCAAGTCGACCGTCATCTCCCCGACGCGGACGATGCCAGATGGGGGGCCGTTGCGACCGGTGCGCCGAAGCACCGCCTTCACGCGGGCCACCACCTCGCGCGGGCTGAAGGGCTTGGTCACGTAGTCGTCGGCGCCTAGTTCAAGGCCGATGAGGCGGTCGGTTTCTTCGGTGCGCGCCGTCAGCATGATGATGGGCGTATCGGATAGACCGGGGTCCTGCCGTATGCTCCGACAGACGTCCAGGCCATCTACGCCTCCCGGCAGCATCAGGTCGAGAACAACCAGATTCGGGTGCTCGTGACGGGTCTGCGTCAGTGCCGTCTGGCCGTCGTAGGCCACGAGTACCCGGTAGCCAGCTTGTTTCAGGTAGTCACTCACAACCTCAACGATTTGAGGTTCGTCATCCACGACGAGAATTGTCTGGTAAGCCATGGTTCATAGCCTCTCGGTGGGCTGGGAAACTGGTGGACTGGTAGATTGGTAGGTTGGTAAATTGGTGGATTGGGAGATTGGTCTGTTGACTCCATTGTTCTTCAGTTTACCACAATTTGTTGGTTTCCCAACCTACCAAGCTACCGGTTTCCCGGTCTACCGGCGCCTATTCGTAGCGCAGCGCTTCGATTGGATTCAAGCCCGCCGCTTGATTGGCCGGGTAGATGCCGAAGAACAGCCCGATGGCGGCCGAGAAGCCTACGGCCAGCGCGATCGAATCGAACGTGACCAGCGATTCCATCACTCCCGTCATGTCGACCAGGCTGGCCAGGCCAACACCCATCAGGATGCCGAGTACCCCGCCGAGCAAGCTCAGTACGACCGCCTCCAGCAGGAACTGGGACAAGATGTCGGACTTGCGCGCCCCGACCGCCTTGCGCAAGCCAATCTCACGCGTCCGCTCGGTCACCGACACGAGCATGATGTTCATAATGCCGATGCCACCCACCAGCAGGCTGATGCCTGCGATGGCTCCCAGGAAGGTGGTCATGACACTGGTTACCTGGTTGGTCATGTCGAGCAGATCCGATTGGCTCATGACGGTGAAATCGTCGTCGTCGCCTATGCCGAGGTTGTGCCGGTCCCGCAGCAGCGTTGTGATCTCATCGAGTGCGGCATCCACGTCCTCATCCGATGCCGCCGTCGCGCTGATGCGGGTGACCAGTGGCTGGCCCAGGGCGTTACGGCCGGCGAAGATCTTGTTCTGGGCGGTCGTGATGGGGACGAAGACTGTGTCGTCGGTGCTGCTCATCATCGAGTCACCGGCCTCGTCCAGGACACCGACCACGGTCAGCGAGACCCGCCCGCCGTTTCCGCCGGGGACGGCGACCTTGACCTTCTGCCCGACGGGATCGAAACCGCCGAACAGGTCGATCGCCGCCTGGTGCCCGAGCACGGCCACGTTGGTCCGGCCATCTACGTCCCGCTTCTCGATGAAGCGCCCACTGGCGAGCTCGACCCCAGTGAAGGCATCTGGATAGGTCGGGGTCACCCCCTTCACGGAGACGTTGATGTTCTCGTCGCCAAAGACGACCTGGGTCTTCTGCTCGAACTCCGGAGCGATAAGTTCGGCGTGAGGCACGTTCTCCGGATCGGCCAATACCTGGGCGTCGGCGTAGGTGAGCGTCGTGGCGCTGCCCGAGGAGCCCTGTACCCCACCGTGCATCTGTATCGCGCCCGGCATCACGAACAGCAGGTTCGTGCCCACGCTGTTGATCTGGTCGGTGATGGACGCCTGCGCCCCCTCGCCGATGGACATGAGCGCGATGACTGCCGCCACGCCGATGATCACCCCCAGCATCGTCAGCCCTGAGCGCATCTTGTTCGCCGTCAGCCCGTCCAGGGCCACCCGTAGGTTCTCCGATAAGTCTGTTATCATTGTACGATCTCCTCACGTAAGACCGGACAGGTTTTCAAGTACCACACTTCTCCTGTTGAGTCAGCTCGACGTCACATCCAATTGACTTGCCAGAGACGCGTTCTCAAAACCTGTCAGGCCTGGTTGTCCACAATCAACCCGTCCCGCAGGCGCACGATCCGCTCCGCCTGGGTGCCGATTTCCTCGTCGTGCGTCACCATCACCACCGTGATGCCTCTTTCCTCGTGCAGCCGGTGGAGGATCTCCATGATCTCGTCGCCTGCCTTGGAGTCCAGGTTGCCGGTGGGCTCGTCGGCCATGATTATGGCCGGGTCGTTGACCAACGCGCGGGCGATGGCCACGCGCTGCTGCTGCCCGCCGGAAAGCTCGGTCGGCTGGTGGTCCAGCCGATCGCCCAGCCCGACCATCTCCAGTGCCTCCTGCGCCCGACGTTTCCGCTCATCGGCGGGAATCCGCGCCCCATTTCGGAAGTACTGCATGGGCAGCATCACCTGCTTCAGCGCGCTGGTGCGGGCCAGCAGGTTGAAGGTCTGAAAGACGAAGCCGATCTGCCGGTTGCGAACGGCCGCCAGTTGATTGTCGTCCATACCGCCTACCTTGGCACCGTCCAGCCAATACGCCCCTGAGGTAGGCGTGTCCAGGCAGCCGATGACGTGCATTAACGTCGACTTGCCAGACCCCGAGGGTCCCATGATAGCTATCCACTCGCCCTGCTCGATCTGCAGCGATACCCCGCGCAAGGCGTGGACCTGCACCTCGCCCATCTGGTACACCTTGGTGATGTCCGCGATCTCAATCAAGCTCCTGGTCACGTTAATCTCCTCCCACGAAGCGGCCCATTGGGCCGGGCATCGGTATGCTGGAGTCCTGAGTCGCTCCGGCGACCACGACCACCACGTCCCCTTTGGCTACGGATGTCCCGTCCGCGCCGCCGATGATCTGCACCTCGGTGTTGGTCGTCATCCCCAACGTCACCTCCACCCGTTCCACTCCGCCGTCGTCCAGCCGGTCCACGTAGGCGTGTCCGTCCTCGGTGTGGATGGCGCGCAGCGGGACGATCAGCGCACCCTCCTGGCTGGCCGTGACGATCTCGACGTCGGCCGTCATCCCGGCGCGCACCGGAACCTCACCGGGCACCAGGCGAACGGTCACAGGGTAAAGCACCACGCCGGACCACGTGTCGCCCTTCGGGGCGACGTACGTCACCTCGCCGGCCATCCCCACGTCAGGGAATGCGTCCACGGTCACCAGGGCCTCCTGTCCAACCGCCAGGTGGGCCACGTCCGTCTCGTCCAGGCTGACGTCTACCTCCAGCGCGGTCAGGTCGCTCAGCACGACCACCGGCTGCCCCGGGCCAACCATCTCACCGATCTCAGTGTCCAGCAGGGTGACGGTGCCGGCCATAGGAGCGGTCAGTGTAGCCCGTTCCAGTTGGAGCCGGGCCTGGCCCAGGGCGACGCGCGCCTGGTCCACCGTCGCCTCGGCGGCCCGTATCTGCTCCTCCGTGGCTCCTGCCAACAACAGGTCGAGCTCGGCCTGGGCTGCGTCGCGCTGTGCCACCGCCGACGTCACGTCGGCCTGTGCGGCGTGTAGCTCATCGGCGTCCGCGCCGGCCAGCAATACGTCCAGTTGGGTCTGGGCTGCCTTCAGCGCGACCTCGGCTGCCCACAGGTCATAGTTCGCCTGCTCCTTCCTGTCCTTGTCCTTCTTGTCGATGGAGTCGTACGTGCGCAGGGCGGACCGGTATTCCATCTCGGCCGATGTCGCATCGGCCTCAGCCGAGGCAATCTCTGGCTCACTGGCCCCTGCGGCGACCTGGTCCCGGTTGGCGACGGCCGCACTCACCTGGCCCTGTGCCGCTGCCAGGTTGGCTTCCTGGGCCGCCACCTCTTCCGGCTGCGGTGGAGCCAACAATTGCGCCAGTTGGCCCTCCGCCGACGCCAGTGATGCCTCCGACCGGGTTACATCCATCTCCAGCTCGTCGGTCTCCAGCCGGACCAGAGGCTGCCCGGCCTCCACGATCTGACCCTCTTCGATCAGCACTTCGGCCACCTGCCCGCCGGACAGGAACGCAAGCTGTATCTCTGCACGCGGGGCCAGGCTGCCGGTGCCCTCGACTGTGACTTGCAGCGTATCCTGCCGGACGACGGCCGTCTCCGCCGCCCCCTGAGCCTGGGCGGTTGTATCCTGTCGCCCTGCGATGAGCCGCCACCCGCCAAATCCCAGCCCGGCGATCGCGACGGCAACCCCGGCGATGATCCACCATTTCCTACTCATAGTTCTCCTTCCATCTGTCATTTGACGTTGGTCATTTGACATCTGTCGTTCCTCACTCTATTGCCTGTTGCCAAACATACCCATTGGGCGAGGCATCTGCTCATTGGAGTCCTAGATACTGGCGACTACGACGACCACGTCTCCCTCCGACAGGCCATCGGTGATCTCTATTTCGGTATCGGTCATCAGCCCCAACTCCACTTCCACCTGTTCGCTCCGGTCACCGACCAGCCGATCCACGTAGGCGTGCCCATTCTCGGTCTTGACGGCTCGCAGTGGGACGATCAGCGCGTCCTCGTTGCTCACCGTGACGATGCTCACGTCGGCCGTCATCCCGGCAAGCGCCAGTAGATCGGACGGTGTCAGCTCAACGGTGATCGGGTACAGGACTATGCCCGACTCGGACTGGGCAACGGGCGCCACGTACGTAACCCTTCCGGTCATCTCGACGCCGGGGAACGCATCCACCCGCACATGCGCCTCCTGTCCGACCGCTATCCGGGCCACGTCGGTTTCGTCCAGGTTGACTTCTATCTCCAGGGTTGCCAGGTCGCTCAGCACGACGACGGATTGGTTCGCGCTGGCGATTTCGCCGGACTGCACGTCCAGGGAAGTGACCGTGCCGGCGATCGGGGCCGTCAACGTCGCTTTCTCGAGGCGCAAGTTCGCGTTCTCCAGAGCGGCGCGCGCATCGTCGACCGATGCCTGTGAGGTTTCGATCTCCTCCTGCGTGGCTCCTGCCAGCAGCAGGTCAAGCTGGGCCTGGGCGGCATCCCGTTGTGCCGTGGCCGTGGCCACGTTGGCCTGTGCCGCACGCACCTGATCGGCGTCTGTGCCGGCCTGCAGTTCATCGAGTTGTGCCTGGGCTGCCGCCAGTGAGGCGTCGGCGACCGCCAGGGCATAGCGCGCCTGCTCCTCCGGCGCACCCAGGCCTGGGCAGATTTTCTTCTCCACATCCTTGTCCAGGGTCGTGCCGTCCGGCAGCCTGGTGCCGGCGGGCAGACTGAAGGTGCGGCAGTTCATCAGCCGGTCGTGGGCGTCAAACGCGCTCTTCTGCTGTGCTGTGGCCGCGGCAACCTGCGCCTCGGCAGCGGCGATCTGCCCCTCGTCCGCCCCGGCGGTTACCTGATCCCGATTGGCAGCAGCCGCGCTCACCTGGGCCTGCATCGCCTGCAGGTTGGCCTCCTGTGCCGCGACCTGTTGCGGCTGCGGGGGGGCCAGCAATTGCGCCAATTGTGCCTCGGCAGCGGCCAACGTCGCCTCCGCCTGAGCCACTTGTAGCTCCAGGTCGTCCGTCTCCAGTCGGGCCAAAGGCTGACCGGCCTTCACGACCTGTCCCTCTTCGACGAACACCTCGGCCACTCGCCCGCTCGACGAGAAGGCCAGCGAGACTTCAGCGTGGGGGGCCAGATTGCCGGTCGCATCGACCGTGACCGACAGTGTCCCGCGCCGGACAACGGCTGTCTCCGTGGATTCCCGGCCATCAGCCCCCTGTACCGCGTTGCTCCGAAAAGCCGCGACACCCAGCACGGCGATCAGGACGACAGCCACAGCGGCGATCCACCACTTCTTTTTCATCCGTTTCCTCCTACAAAGAATGTCACTCCAAGCTCAGCCTGGACCTGGTGGAAGACAAAGTCCGCATCCAGGCCATCGCCGCCGGACCTGATCGTCCCGCGGGAGCTGTTGAACCGTTTATCTTTCCGTGAACTGGGGTTCAGTGTAGGGCAAGATTGTGGAGGAATTATGGAGATTCGATGGAGGAACGGTGGAGGATGACGGATCATCTCGGTCGCGCCGCTATTGACAAGTCGCCCGAATTACGATATAATATGGTTAATCCACAATTGGTCTGACCTGCGATATAGTGGCATTGTGGCAGTGCGAGCTGGCAGTGTGCCTGTGGTATCAAGGGAGCTACCTATACATCGGCTACGAGCTGGGTTCGATTCCTATCCTTCGCGCAGGCAAGAGGAACCTTTCCGGAATTCACTGAGATCTGAGGGGAAGCGCGAAGGTTCTGTTATTCCCCTGTACTGGGATCCTTGTCTCCTCAGTCTTCAGTGATTCCATTCTGTGTTGAATCATCAACCGGCGCGTCTTTCTATCGCTCAACTGCCTGCCCTGGGCAGCGTCCCTGAACCTGGCCAGTTGCTTGGCAGGCCAGCGTTTTCGACCAGATCTGGGATAGGCTACCGGATATTCACTGAGGAGGAAACAGATGGCAAGCGGAGTTCGCCTGGCAGCGATCCAACCTCCCCATCCGCACGCAGAGCTTTCCAATGCCGTGATGTTGAAACGCTCTCTTGAACTCCTCGATGAGGCCGGCAAGGCGGGAGCTGATGTTGCCTTGCTGCCAGAGTTGATCAACATCTTTATGGCACCGCGGACCGCGTACCCTGAAAAGATTGGGCCAGAGCTCGACAAATTGCGGGCACTGACGGCCGAGGTAGCCGCGCGCCACTGTATGCACGTGATTCTACCCGTTCTTGAGCCTCGCGATGGCCATCATTACAACGCTGCCCTTATCTTTGATCGGGAAGGCAGGTTGATTGGCCGGTATGACAAGGTTCACCTGACCGACCAGGAGCGCGAGGAGTTCCCCAACATCCAGGCCGGTGATTCCTTCCCCACCTTCGATCTCGATTTTGGCCGGATCGGAATCATGACTTGCAGCGACGTTTCCCACCCCGAGGTTGGTGTGATCTACAACTTGGAGGGTGTGGATGTCCTCTTCTATCCACGCTGGCAGAGCGGGCCAAGCGAGATCTATTTTGAGATCCAGATGCGCTCGCGTGCCTTGGATAACCAGGTTTTCCTTGTGAGTTCAAGCTTTGGTATCAGCCCTGGTCGCGCCTGGAAACCAGGTATGCTGTTCGGGCGTAGTTGCATCATCGGGCGTGATGGCACGATCCTGGCGGATGCTGGGCATCAAGAGGGGATGGTCATCGCGACCGTGGATCTGGATCAGCCGATGCTTGTGGACGTTCTGGACGACGTCTACGGCTCTGACCTGCGTGACATGCGCAGTCTCAAGCTCTCACGCCGCCGCCCTGACCTTTACGGATTGATCACAGCGCAGGGAGCGAGAGATGAATCCGAGTAGGCCGGCTTAGGCTTCGTCTATGTGGACCGCGCCAGGTTTGTCCGACTCAGACCGAACATGTGGAAAAAGATAGGAGGTGCAAATCGTCAAGACGAGATAGATAACCCGAAAGGCAGTCCGAATGTGAGTGTTATTCAGATGTTGGTTGTTTGTAAGTTGAAAATCTAGTATACCAAAACATAAGGAGGCACGTGATGAAGAGGATACTTCTTCTGTCAGCCGTCCTGGCGTTGTTACTTCCAGCCTGCGCTCCACAGGTCGTCGAACAACCGGTGGTCCAGACTGTGGTGGTGGAGCAGGTAGTCAAGGAGACCGTCGAGGTGGAGGTAACGGCCGAACCAGTCGCCGAGGCTAAAGTGCTCAACTTCGGTTTCGCGGAGCCCACCATGGGCCTGGATCCGGCCATTGCAGGCACGGCAACCTCGAAGCGGGTCATTCAATTCATGCACGATTCGCTTTGGGAATGGGATGAGAATATGAATCCCCAGCCGTGGATGGCCGAGAGTTGGGATGTCGCAAGTGATTACACGTCCTATACGTTTCACCTCCGCCCGGATCTCAAGTTCAGCGATGGGTCCCCCATCACTGCCGAAGACGTGAAGTTCTCCTTCGAGCGTATGGCCGAGTCCGAACTGTGGCAGGGGCGCCTGAGTGTCGTTGAAAGCATTGAGACTCCCGATCCGCAGACAGTCGTGATCAACATGAACCGTTCTGTCCCGGAGTTCATGCTGCTGCCTTCGTTCCAAGTAAACTACTTCATCGTCTCCAAAGCGGCTGTCGAAGCCGGCGCCGATTTCAACGCGGCAGGCACACCGGTTTCAGGACCCTATGTTCTGGAGGAGTGGGTGCCGAAGAGCCACCTGGTGCTGGTCAAGAACCCGCATTGGTGGGGAATCGAAGCTATGGGCTACCCCAAGTTCGACGAGATCTTCCACCGCTTTAACGAGCAGGGTGATGCAGGGGTGGCTGCCGTGGAGAGCGGCGCAGCCGATGTCTTCGCCCCCGTCTCCGCCAAGGACGTACCCCGGCTGAGGAAATCGCCAGGCGTTATGCTGTACGAGGCTCGCCGCGCGACAGTCAGAGGCTTTGGCATGGATAAGAACGAACCGCCCTTCAGCGACCAGCGTGTACGCCAGGCGATGGGGTTCGCGATCAAGCCGGACGAGGCGACCGAAGTATGTTGGTTTGACACCGGAGGCACTCTGTGGGGTGGTATCATCTACTCCTGGCAGGAGGATTGGTACACCGATGTCAGTCCTTGGGATCGGCCCAGGGATGAGAAGCTGGCTGAAGCCAAGGCACTCCTGGACGAGGCTGGCTGGAAAGATGAGGATGGCGACGGTGTCCGGGAGGCACACGGCGTCGAGGGCGTGGCGGATGGCACTCCCTTCGAGGTCTCTGTTCCGTTCGAGTCCAACTGGCCGCAAGCAGAGTGCCATACGTTGCTGTTGCAGGACTGGATGGGCGACATTGGCATCGCGATCAGTCCCGATCGGTACGATCCTGCTTCGTTCTGGTCGGATGTGCTCGATCACAAGTTCAAGATGTGGCACTATGGCCACGGCACCAACCTGTGGGGTCCCGCTGGGTTCCAAACAATCTTCCACAGCGATGGCGCATACAACCAGTACTCGTTCCAAGGCAGCGTTCCCGAGCTGGACGCCATGATCGACGAGATGTTGGCTGAGACCGATAGGGAGAAAATGAAGGAACTTCTCCACGAGATCGAGGTCTATATCGCCGATAATCAGTTCATCATAGCCACTGGTTCTCAGAATGCGCTCAACTTGGTCAACGCCAGAGTCGTGGGCTACTACACGAATTCCGTGGACAGCCAGCGCGCTCTCATCACGTCTGACATTCCGGGACGATAGAAGACCCACTCAGAGAAGGGACGCTCCGGCAACGACCGGAGCGTCCCCTGGCCAAGCATGAGTCCAAATGAATCCAATCGAGGAGGATTAGCGACACAATGTTTCGGTACGCGATACGGCGTTTAGCCACCTTGATCCCATTGGTGATTGGACTATCGGTGGTGGTGTTCCTGTACATCCATATGATGCCCGGAGATCCCGTCCAGGCAATGGTGGGCCGGTATGCCAGTCCCAAGTTGGTGGATCAAATCAGGCACGAATTGGGCCTGGACCGACCACTGCAAGTGCAGTTCGCTGACTGGGTCACAGGCCTCCTGCACGGTGATCTCGGTATCACCCTACGCTCACGCCAGCCAATCACGCCAATCTTAATCGGTCGCATCCCGGCTACCTTGGAACTCGCGGGAGCGGCCTTCCTCATATCGGTGGTAGTCGGTATTCCCAGCGGCTTCGTGGCCGGTTTGATGAAGGATACGAAGTTTGACTACATCTTTTCCGTCGTGGCGCTGGCAGGCCTTTCTACACCCACCTTCTGGTCGGGTTACCTTCTGGTGTTGCTGTTGTCGCTCCGCTGGGGCCTGCTACCCTCTTCAGGATATGTTCCTTTGACCGAAGATCTCAAGCAGAATTTGATCTATCTGATCATGCCCGCGTTCACCTTGGGCATTGCCAGAGCTCCGTACATCGCCAAGATGACCCGTACTGCTGTGGTTGAGACTCTGCAGGAGCCGTTTGTCGAATTCTCGCGCGCAAAGGGGCTTCGAAAGCAGAGGATCCTACTCCGATATGTCTGGAGACACGCTCTCCCATCTATCGCGGTTGTGCTTGGCTTGCATATCGCCGGTCTTCTCGGTGGGTCAATTATCGTCGAGGAGCTATTCAATTGGCCCGGTACGGGCCGTCTCGTGGTTGGAGCCGTGCTGGAGCGAGACTATTTCATGGTGCAGGCCACCATCCTGATCTACGCTGTGATCGTGATCTTGATCAACTTCCTGGCGGAGATTGTGCACGCCTGGCTGGATCCGCGCGTGCGCCTACATTGATGTCATTGAAAAGATATGGAACTGATACGTCGCCTTCGGACCAATACACTTGCCTTTGTTGGAGCGATAGCCATCGTGATTATCCTCTTGATGGCCATCTTGGCTCCTGTGATCACGCCCCACGATCCAAATGAGGTGAACACCGCCGACCGCTTCCTACCCCCGGGAAGTGAGGGGTATATGTTGGGAACTGACCTTCTGGGACGGGATGTGCTGAGCCGCATCATCTTGGGCAGCCGGGTGTCCCTCCTGGTTGCAGGCGTGGGCGTTGGGATGGCAATGGTGATCGGGGTCACATTCGGTGTGATCGCTGCCTTCTGGGCGGGCTGGTTTGAAATCATTGTCATGCAGATCGCTGATGTACTGTACGCTGTTCCAACACTGATGATCGCGCTGGGCGTGGTCGGCTTATTCGGCAGATCGGTAAACGCTGTGATGTTCGCCATCGGGGTGGCTTACTCGCCGCTATTTGCCCGCGTCTGCCACAGCGCCGTCGTATCCATACGCGAACTGGGTTTCGTGGAGGCATCAAGGGCGATGGGGGCCTCGCACCTGCGCATCCTGTGGAAAGATGTTATGCCCAATATCCTCCCACTGATTATGGTGCAGGTAACCGTATCGCTCTCGTGGGCCATCCTGCAAGAGGCCGGGCTGGGCTTTTTGGGGATGAGTGTCGCACCGCCGACCCCTTCCTGGGGCACGATGTTGAACGAGGGTCGTGAGTATTTCTACTCGGCCCCCACGATGCCTTTGTTTACTGGCCTGATGGTGCTGATCGCCGTGTTTTCATTTAACCTGCTCGGCGATGGCCTGCGCGACATCCTCGATCCACGTGCCTGGGAACGTTTGAGATAGCCGAGGTGAAACAAATTCATGGAGCCACTGCTACAAGTAAAAAACCTCTGCGCCTACTTCTTTATGGGGTCTAGTATCCTGAAGGCTGTCGATGGGGTGAGCTTTGAGATCCAGCCGGGCCAGATAGTGGGACTCGTCGGCGAATCAGGGTGTGGGAAGACCACCGCTATCCAGTGTGTCCTGCGTTTGCTTCCCTCGCCCGGCCGCATCGTGGAAGGCGAGATCTGGTTTGACGACAAGGATCTCCTTACTCTATCGCCGGAGGAGATGAGACAAATCCGCGGCCGGCACATCTCCGTCGTTCTCCAGGATGCTATGGCAGCCTTGAATCCGGTGATCCCAGTAGGTGAGCAGGTGGCGGATATTCGGTTGGCCCACACGACTGATTCGAATCGGGCAGCTTGGGAAAAGGCTGTGGAATTGATGGGTAAAACGGGAATTCCACGGGCAATAGAGCGAGCCCGTTATCACGCACACGAATTCAGCGGTGGTATGCAGCAGAGAATAGTCATTGCGACTGCCCTGGCCTGCAATCCGGAGCTTATCATTGCCGATGAGCCAACCACTGGGCTAGATGTGACCATCCAGGAGCAAATCCTATCTTTGCTCTTGAAGGCGCGAGAGCAGATGGGGTCTGCCATCCTGTATATCAGTCACGATTTCGCAACTGTTGTGAGCATTTGCGATCGGATTATCATTATGTACGCTGGTGAAGTCGTAGAGTCTGCTCCGACAAAAGAGATCCTGACCAATCCGATGCACCCCTATACTGAAGGCCTGATTAATTCCATTCCACCCTTGGGTGGGACTCCGATGGAGTTTCTGCCGGCTATCCCTGGATTGCCTCCCAATCCGGTCGATCTGCCACCGGGTTGTCGCTTCGCTCCCCGCTGTGCCCACGCCAAGGAGGAGTGCTTGGCCCAGCGGCCGCAATTGGTAGCACGCACGCCCGGGCATTACGTCCGATGTTTCTCATACAAGGAAGAGATGAATTGAACACACTGGTACAAGTCCAGAGTCTTACAAAACACTTCGCTGCCTCCCGGCTGTGGATTCTCCGTACCGGGCAGATCACAAAAGCAGTCGACGATGTCTCTTTCAACATTCAGGAAGGTGAGGTCTTCGGTTTGGTGGGAGAGTCAGGATGTGGCAAGACGACCACGGGGCGCCTGATCTTGCGCTTGATTGAGCCAACAAGCGGGGACGTTTTCTTCGATGGTCAGAGGATCACCGATCTCTCATCCGGCGAGCTTCGTGATTACCGCAAGAAAGCCCAGATCATTTTCCAGAACCCGTTTTCATCGCTGAACCCGCGGCGCAGTGTTGAGGACATCTTGAGCGATGGGTACAAGATATACGGACTGGCCCAAGGCGGGGAGAGGCGAGATCGGATGGTGGCACTGCTGGAAAAAGTAGGGCTTGGGGCTGATGCCTTGGAACGTTATCCCCATCAATTCAGCGGTGGGCAGCGGCAGCGAATCGTCATCGCCCGTGCACTGACTGTGGAGCCGCAGTTCCTCGTGGCCGACGAGCCGGTCTCCGCCCTGGATGTCTCCATCCAGGCCCAAGTCCTGAATCTGTTGCGCCAATTGCAGCGCGATCTCAACTTCACTATGTTGCTGATTGCTCACGATCTACGGGTTGTTTACCACATGAGCGATCGCATAGGCGTCATGTACCTGGGCCGCCTGGTGGAGTTGGCTAATAAGCAGGATCTTTACGACCATCCACTGCACCCGTACACGCAGGCATTGATCTCTTCAGCGCCAACTATGGAACTGGGTCGAATGGGCAGGAAGGCCGCGCTGAAAGGGGAGGTATGGAACAGGATGCCCCCTCCCGGTGGCTGCGTGTTCTACCCGCGGTGCCCCATTGCCACAGAGGAATGCAAGAGGACCGTGCCACCACTGGAGGCCAAGGGACAGGACCATAGTGTCGCGTGTATACGTGTGTAGCACCAAAAAGGAACACCGGCACGGAGAAATCTACCGTGCTGCAACAATGAAAGGAAGTCCAAATGTCCACGTCAGCGAACAAAGTCATCCTCATCGGACTTGATGCACCAATCGCTCACCGAATTTTCGAACTTGCTCAGGCAGGTGAATTGCCCGCATTTAAGGAGCTGATCGATACCGGCGTCTACGCCGAGAACTGCCTGGTTCCGTTCCCAACGGTTACGCCGCCGAACTGGACGACGATCTCTACCGGCGCCTGGCCGAGCACGAATGGTATCACCAGTTTTCATACCCACATTCCCGGTGATCCGTATCTTCAGGAGTTGCAGTCGTTCGACCACGCCCAATGCCAGGCGGAGACGATCTGGGAGGCAGCGGCGCGGTCGGGCAAGCGCAGTATCATCATCAACTTCCCCTCCACCCACGGTCTTGACGTGGATGGGGGCATCCGTCTGGGCGGCGCCTCGGTGACGATGAATAGTTTCAACGTTGGGCGGCAGTTTTTTGGTGGGTTGTTGGGATTGTCCGGAGAGCAGGTCTTTTCAACGGATGAATACCTGCTCGATAGTACGCTTATCGAGCCCCGCCCGGCGAGCGGGTGGCAACACTTGCCGAAGGATGTCAAAGCGCTGGAAGCGGAATTGCCGCTGAAATACCGCACCCCCAGGGTCCCGCTCAAGCCGAAGTCCTGGCATATGCTGATCACAGCCAGCGATGGTGAGGACTACGACCGGGTCATTCTATCCGAGTCCAAAGACGTGGACGCGGCGTTTGCCACGCTGGCGAAGGGCCAATGGAGCGACAACGTGATTCAGCAGTTCGATACCGATGAGGGCGAAAAGCGGGGCGCATTTCGCTGTAAGCTGATCGAACTGAGACCGAACGGGCGGCACGTCCAGCTCTATGTGACACCCCTTTGCGCACTGGAGGGGTGGTCGGCGCCTGAGGAAATTGCCGCTGAGATCCCATGTCAGGATGGCCTGCCGCTGGGTGCATACGCTCACTTCGCTTGGGGTGCAGGCTGGATAGATACGGATACTTTCGTGGAAGTCTTCGACCTGGAGAGCCGTTGGTTGGCCGGAGCTGCGACCTATCTGGCGACCCACAAACCCTGGGATGTTCTCTCTGTAGTCATCCACGGTCCGGATACCTTCCATCACTTGCTGAGCAATTTGATCGATCCCCAGTTCACCCCGGACAAGCGCGAGATAGACTACTACCGAGGCATTGAACAGGCTTTCTATCAGAGTGTGGATCACGCCGTTGGCCAGATCGCGGCGCTTGCCGACGAAGAGACGGTCGTGGCCGTCGTTTCGGACCACGGCACCAAAGCGACGACACTCCGCTTCCTGCCCGCCAAGGTCCTGGCCGATGCTGGATTGACCGTCTTCAGCAAGGAATCGTTGCCGGAGACAGCAGACAACGACATCGAGACCCGCTCGGACATTATGGATCGACTTTGGCCTTTCAAAGCGCCAGAGCCAGATTGGTCTAAGACGAAAGCTATCACTATCGGTGAGTGCTATATATACGTCAACCTGAAGGGACGTGACCCGGATGGTATCGTCGAGCCTGAGGACTACGAAGCGGTACGTGACGAAATCATCAAGGCACTGTATGACTACACCGATCCTCGGACTGGGATCAAACCCATCGTGCTCGCCGTGCGACGGGAGGACGCCCGTTTCTTCGGGCTCCACGGAGACCGGGTCGGTGACATTATCTACTCGATTGATCCTCGCTACGGCGAGCAGCACGGCACGGCCTGGCCCACCCACGAGATTGGAATTGGCTCTCTGAAAGGCTTGTTCATGATGGCAGGGCCCGGCATCAAGAGAGGAAAGGTGCTCGAGCGGACAGTGCACCTGGTCGATCTTGTGCCCACCCTCTGCCACGTTGCAGATCTGCCTGTCCCCCGTGATGCTGAAGGAGCGATCGTCTATCAGGCTCTGGAGGATCCAGATGCCAAGCGGTATGAATTGGAGCGGTTGCGGGATAACTTCAAGCGACTGAAGACCATCTACGAGGCTCAGCGGGCCGAGGCACATACCTACAACCAGTGAATCGAGGTTCCCGTCCACGAGAGATAGGAGCATCTTTACTGTGCCAGTCGAAGGTCCCAGCACCGCAGGGCTGTACCTGAGACACTGGGTATGTATTCTCCTTGCTCTGGTCATCTTGGTGGGTTTGCTTCTGGTCCCTCTGCCTGCAGTCCCGGGCCCCGGTGGCGAACCGATCGTGCTTTCATCCAAAGGCCGGGCCAGCCTGGCCGTCGTGGCCCTGTGCCTGACGCTATGGATCAGCGAGGCACTTCCTTTCGCCGTCACGGGTCTGGCTGCCTTCCTGCTGTTCCCGGCCTTTGGCGTCGCCAGCCCCACCGAGGTGATCGCCAGCGGCATGGGCCATCCCTTGATGCTTTTCTTCCTAGGGCTGTTTCTCATTTCCATCGCTTTTGTAAGAGTAGGGCTGGGTCACCGGATCGGTCACTGGATGCTCGGCCTATCCGGGGGGCGATCCAGCCGGTTGATTTTGATCACCCTTGGCGTCGGGGCGCTTCTGGCAATGGGGATCACCTCGCTGGCTGCAGCCTCGGTGATGATGGGTATCGCCCAGGAAATCTTGGAGCAGAGTGGGTTGAACTCCCAGCGCTCTGACTTCGGGCGGTCGTTGCTCATTGCCACCTGTTGGGGGCCGATGATCGGCAGCCTGGGCACACCGGCCGGGGCTGGGTCCAACCAACTGGTGATCGGCTACCTCAGAGAACTAGCAGGAGTAGAAGTGACGTTCCTGGACTGGATGACGCTGGGAATGCCTGCCGCCCTGCTGATGGTTCTGATGGCGTGGCTGATCCTGCGTTGGGTGTTCCCGACCCAGCGAGAGACGCTGTTGTCGCTGACGGAGCTGGAGAGGCTAGAAACGAAGGATCCCAACCTGATGACCCGGCGAGAGTGGATCGTCCTGATCATATCTGGAGCCACGCTGGCGCTGTGGATCGCCGGGCCTGCCATCGAGGGACTGACGGGCGGACGCGTCGTTCTCTCACTACAGAACGTTGGGCTCGCAGCCGCACTGGTCCTTTTCTTGCCCGGCCTGGACTTGATTTCCTGGTCCGACGCAGAGAACGACATCCACTGGGGCGCACTGTGGGTGCTGGCCGGAGGGCTAGCGGCGGGGTTGATGCTCTATCGCAGCGGTGCGGCCCGCTGGTTGGCGTGGATGCTCTTGGGGCCGCTGGGTTCAGTCGCCCCCCTGCCCTGCATCTTCGCCACGATAGGCGCGGTGCTCCTGTTGCGGATGCTCTTCTCCAGCAGCACCGCGGCAGCGGCAATCCTGATGCCGTTGATCATCGTTCTGGCCCAGGATCTGCACATTGCCCCCTGGCTGTTCAGCGCGCCAGCGGCCCTCGCCGCCAACCTGGCCTTCATATTCCCCGCCCAGGCCGCCGTCCACCTGGTCTCCTATTCAGCCGGACAGTTCACCACCCAGGATATGGCCAAGGGGGGCATACTTCTTACCCTGGTTGCCGCCTGCGTCCTGGGAGGCGTAGTGCTGATCTTGGGCGCTGCGACCGGGCTGTATCGACTCAGGTGACCACCACATTTCGCACGAGTTAGACGAATGGCAGATAAACTCCACATCAAAACGGCGAAGCCACTTACGGCTGGGCTGCCAGTGTCGTTCCAGGTTGCGTGGATGCCCGAACAGATGGTCCATGCCGGTGGCAAGCTGCGCCTGATCTACGACTACCGAGGGACAAATCGAGCGGAGTCAGCAGGACAGACATCCGACCCCACGGCCATAAACTATGTCTCCTGCGTGTTGACCACGGGCATCGCGCCGCAGCTCAGGGCATATTCGGTTGCCCACAGCTACAAGCCCCCCTGGTCGGAAGAGCCGGAATGTTACACCTGGCTGGACATCCTCGGCCCGGCAGTCTCCCTGGATTGCCACGTCATGGAAGCGGCTTTTCTCGAACAGGGCCTGTCGCCAGGAGAGACGCTGACCTTCCATTTTGGGGGAGGGGAAGCGGGATATCTCCTGTCGCGAAAGAGCTACGTCGCCTATCCTTTCTGGGCCATCCTTGACCCGGTGGGGGACGGCCATTGGGAGGCCGCAGGGCAGACCAGCGCGCAGATCGAACCGGCAGCCCCGTCTCGCCTGGTGATCACGCTCCCTTCGGTGACCAGCGTGGGCGAAGCCACCCCCGTGCACATCCAGGCGTTCGACCCGGAGTTTAACCCGGTGGACAGCGATGCGCTCCTGCGCCAGGTCAGCGCTGCCATCCCCCAACTGGATCCGGGCCAACACATGGACTGTGTCAGATTCACGGAGCCCGGGAAGAAACGACTCACGGCAGACCACGCGTTGCCGCTCGTTGTGCAGTGCAATCCCGCGCTGGTGTTGGAATCGTCGCCGGAGGACAGGATATTCTGGGGCGACTTCCACGGACACGCCAACCTGTGCGATGGGGGTGTGCGCAGCGCAGAGGAATACTTCGCGTGGGGCCGGGACGTGATGGCCCTCGATTTCTGCGCGCTGACGCCGCACGACTTCGGCCTCGCACTGTCGGCCCCGGAGCCTCGGTGGGAGGAGTTGCAGGCAACCATAAACGGATTCAACGTGCCGGGATCATTCGTCACCTTCGTCTCCTGGGAGGCCAGTCACATTGGTCTGCCGTCCGGGCAGCCCGTAGGGCACAAGAACCTGGTCTTCAGAGGGGACCGGGCGGCCTTCCTCAACGGCAGCAACTACGGGACGCACCGGGTGCGTGTGGATTACGACTCGTATGGGGAACTCATCGACCGTCTCCAGGACCTGGACTGCCTGGTCATCCCCCACCATCCCCTCAACCCGGTGTTGCCTGGCGGTCTGGGGACGAACTGGAACGAATTCTGGCCTGAGCGAGAGCGACTGGTCGAGATGTACAGCCTGTGGGGAAACTCCGAGGGGATGGACACCCCAGGCCGGACCGCCGACGCGGTGGAGGGCACCAGCGTGTTGGCGGCGTTGATGCGTGGCTACCGGCTGGGCTTCGTCGCCGGATCGGACACGCACGACGGGCGACCGGCCAACCCCCAGGAGCCGTGGAGTGCGGTGACCTCCGCTGGGCTGACGGCCGTCTTTGCGCCTTGCCTGACACGGGAGGCGGTCTACGAGGCGCTGTGGCAGCGATCGTGCTACGGCACAACCGGAGCTCGGATCATATTATACACGCACGTCGGTGGGCTGCCGATGGGAAAGACGCAGAGGCTTTCTCCGTCCGATCCGTTGATCCGGGAGCGGGAGATCCGCGTGTGCGCGATGGGCACCGGCGAGATCGAATCTACCGAGGTGATCCGCAACGGACAGATCGTCCATACCTTCGTGGGCAATGGTAGGGATGATATGGAAGCTGCGTGGATAGACAGCACGCCTCTGCCGATGATTGCGTTGGCCGATGCGGCGGGGCGGCGCTTCGTCTTCTACTACGTCCGAGTTCGCCAGCGCGACGGCCATTGGGCGTGGGGGAGCCCGGTGTGGTTTGAGATGGAGTAGAAACCAATGCCACTCGTTCACGGACATATCATCGACCAACAGACCGGTGAACCTCTTGAAGCCAAGGTGCACGTCCTGGATGCTGGCGGGCGACCGGCCTTCCCGGCGCACGCCATTCGCAAGGTGGGACCTGGACTATCCGGCTTCTACGCGGCCGGCGAGTTCACCGTCGAGGTACCCACCGGGTACACGACGTTCACGGTGGAGCGCGGGACCGAGTACGAGCCGTTCGAGACGACGGTCCGCGTGGCCTTCGGATTACCCACCGAGCTGACCATCCCACTCCGCCGCTGGACCCACCTGCCTGACGTGGGTTGGTACCCGGGCAACACGCATATTCACTACGATGAGCACGAGGACCGGCCTGACGAGCGCCTGCATCTAGACCCCCGCGTCCACAATCTACACGTGACGGTGGTCAGCATTCTTCAGCGCAGGGACTTGCCGTATGCGATCAACAAATACCCGGTGGGCCTGCTCACCGATTTCACCAGTGCCCACCACGTGGTGGATTGCGGCGAGGAGAACCGCCACAACAAGGGAGCTTGGGAAATTGGCTACGGTCACGTGATCTTCCTCCGGCTGGTGGAACCGGTGCTGCCCGTCAGTCGGGGTCTCCTGGTGGACGACGGCGACCCGGATTACCCCCCGCTGTGCTACGCCTGCGATGACGCCAGACGACAGGGCGGGCTGGCGATCTGGTGCCACAACGGCCTGGGGATGGAGGCGCCGGTGGCGGCCATATTGGGCAAACTGGACGCGTTCAATCTCTTCGACCCCTATTGGGTGAACCCCCAGGAGTTCGGGATATGGTACCACTTGCTGAACTGCGGGATCCACTTGCCCGCATCAACGGGCAGCGATTGGTACATCTGCTCCAACAACCGGGTATACGTGCAGACCGGGGATGCCTTCACGTACGAATCCTGGCTCAAGGGTCTGCAGGCCGGCAGGACCTTTATCACCAATGGGCCGGCCTTGTTCATCCGTGTGACCGGCAGCCATCCGGGCGACACCGTCTTCGGTGGCCCGGGAGATCGACTGGAAACAGAGGTCACGTGGCAGTCCTATTACCCGGTCGAGTCCGTCGAACTGGTCTGCAACGGGCAGGTGGTGGATTCAAAAGCGTTCCCCAGTGGAAGCCAAAGTGGCACGTGGCGCGTTCCATTCGTGGCCCAGGAGGATGGGTGGCTGGCCGCTCGAATTCTCAGCCAACGACGGGACTCCTTCTATCAGCCGATATTCGCCCACACCAGCCCGGTATGGTTGCACGTTGATCGTCCTTCTGCCGCCGCCTCGACGTCCGCCGCCTTCTTCGTACGATCGCTGGGCGAAGCCCAGGATTGGGTACGAGCTTCGGGACGATTCGACGACGTGCGGCAACAGGCGGAAGTGCTGGGTCTGTTTGACTGCGCTCAAGCAGCCTACCGGCGATTGCTCTGAGTGTATGGATGCGCTGAATGCATCGAACCTACTGCCCACGGAGGACAAACAATGGTTGACTTCTCGAAACTGCGGGAACGAATGGACGAATCCGGGCTGGACGCGCTGATCACCATCGATCCGCGGAACAGCTTCTATATCACGGGCTACATGGACCCCGAGGTCTGGCTGAGAGATACGCAGGACATGGCGACGCTGCTGCCCGCCATCAGCTTTCCAGATAACTCGTTCGTCGTAGGCGCCAGGCTCGACAAGAGCACGTTCCCTGGAGAATCTTACTTCTGCGAGATGGTGTTGCAGAAGCGGATCGAGATGTTGGCGGACCAGCTCAAGGGGCGCGGCCTCCATCGGGGCCGGTTGGGCCTCGACCTGGACTACGCCCCCGTGAACGTGATCGGCAGCCTTCGAACTCTCTTGCCTGACGCTGAATTTGTGTCTGCCGACATCCTGTTGGCCCGGTTGCGATCCATCAAGAGCGCGGAAGAATTGACCGATATCAAGAAGGCCGTGGAAATCGCAGAGGGTGCCTTTGTGGACGTCAGGGACACGATTCAGGCGGGGGCGCTTATCTCCGACGTGATGACCCGCTGGGGTCAGGCGGTGATCGGCAGGGGGGGATATCCTGTCGCCGGCCTGCCGTTCGACTTCATCACCCAATCTGTGATGACCGTCCAGGAAGGATTCAAGCAGCCCGGTCGCTACATCGACCGCCTGCCCTCACGATTCGAGCCGGGCTGTACCACCCGGATCGACGTCAGTGTCTGCTACAAGGGCTATCTATCGGACCAGAAGATCGTGATCTGCGTCGGCGAGCCGGCACCCGAGGCCGTTGCCATCTACGACGAACATCGGGACAGGCAGGAGTTTATGAAGGGCTTCATCAAGCCCGGCATGAGCAAGCGCGAGGTCTACGATGCCTGCCTGGCCAACTTCAAGCATCTCGACGAATACGTCTTCTGGATACACGGGGTGGGGACTGACGTCCACGAAGAACCGCGCATCGGGACCCTGCTCCCGTCTGCGGTGGACGTGAAACCAGAAGTCACCTTCGAGGTGGGCCAGGTTCTGGCCCTGGAACCCTCCTGGCTGGTGGAAGATCTCTACGTCCTGAAAGAGGATGGTTTCGAGCGGCTATGCGATTTGCCGCAGGAGATCACGGTGCTTTAACTCAGCCGGACAGGACACAAACCACGAGTGGCATCAGTTTAGAAAGGAGAAAGGACAATGGGTACGAATCTCCGTGGCGGGTTGATCGGCTGTGGCAACATCGGCAAGGTATTTGCCGATGCCATCAGTGAGTTGGACGGCATGGACCTGGTGGCATTTTGCTCCAGGACCAAAGCAAAAGCGGACAAGTACTGCGAAACCTACCGGGGGGAATACAGCACCACCGACGTTCAGGTACTCTTTGACGATCCCACGATCGACGCAGTCTACATCACGACCTGGCACGACAGCCACGCCGACCTGTGCATCCGTGCGGCCCATGCGGGCAAACACATCCTGGTGGAGAAACCCCTGGCTCTGACGGTAGAAGAGTGCCAGGCGATCGGCAGGACGGTGGAAGAAAGTGGTGTGACGCTCATGGTTGCTTTCAAGATGCGCTATTACGATATGATCCTGAAGGCCCGAGAGTTGATACCCAACCCGGTGATGGTCACCATGCAGATGATGGACAACCGCTGGCCTGACGACCTCTGGGCCAGCCACCCGGTCACAGGGGGAGGGAACGTGTTGAGCCAGGGATGTCATTCCTGCGACATTCTGCGCTTCGTGGCCAACAGCGATCCCATTGAGGTCTACGCCGCCGGAGACAACTACTATACGTCCACAGGCGTGGTCGACAACCTCTGCGCCACCTTCCGGTTCGAGAATGGCGTGGCTGGTAGCTGGGTCCAGGGCGACGCCAACTGCCCTCCGCTGACGAGCAAGTTCTACATGCAGATGTTCGCGGAGAACAAGTCGCTGACCCTCGGCGATCGCCTGTGCACGCTGACCTACAGCGAAGCCGGAGAGGAACCCCAGGTGTTCACTGGTACCGAAACCGGCTTTGTCGAGGAGAACAGGGCCTTCATCGACTGCTTGATCAACGACACGCTGCCGCCGATCGACCACGTCGATGGCTTGATGGCAACCCTGATGGTCCTGCAGGCCTTCAACAGTCTGGAGAGTGGGAAACCTGAGCCGGTTGCATCGCTCATCCGCCGTACCAGGTAGATCACGGCGGCTGTGAGCGGCTGTTCACACTGCCACAACACATCGTGGTGCTGGGACAGTAGGAACAGCAACAACCTATGGGAATTGTTATAGGCCGCTATGTATTAAGGAGCTGAAGGAGCTGAATGACTCATCCAAGTGACGTCGTACGCATTGCACCCTGGAAAGATGACAGACAATTCGCCTACTCCATTACCTACGACGAAGGGCTGATCGAGACCGCGGGGTTCGCCTGGCGACTCCACCGCCGCTACGGCATACCCGGGCACGTCAACGCATTCCCGACGATGCTCGGGAAACTCGTGGGCGACACCTCGGCCGGGTTCCTGCAAAGCCTCTGGAATCTGCAGAAGTACGCTGAGGCCGAACAGCTTCGGTTCCTGATCGAGGAAGGATGGACGATCGGCTGCCAATTCAGCGCGAACGAGAACGAGAACGAGCAAGCGTCCCCAGACACCTCTTGGACCGCGGGCATCCTGCCCGCTCCTTTGTTCCAGGCACGCCAGTCCCTGGAGAAAGCCATCGCCCGACCGGTCCACACGCTGGCGTTCACAGACTTCCATGCGTGTGAAACTCACCGGGACCTGGCCCGCCAGGCCGGGTTTCGTTGGCTGTTCACCCTCCACGACGACCTGAATGACCCAGACGAAGCGAGCCACGTGATCAAGCGGTCCCCTCTGTACCATTGCGGACCTGCGCCGATCCGGCTGGCCAATGACCCGTACCGTCTGCTGGCCCGGGCGAGGGACCAGAACGGCTGGGTCGTGGACGTGGTGAGACTGGTGGACCGGTTTCCAATAGATCCGGCCAGAGACTGCACACCCACCGAACTGGAGGCCCGCTTCGCCGCCGTGCAGAAGATCGGTGGAGATCGTGTGTGGGCCGCAACGCCCGAAACCGTCGCCGGGTACCGGGCCCTGCGACTGTCCACGCAGATACAGAACTGCGTCTCGACACCTGACCAGATCAGCTACCATCTTGCGGTGTCTGTCCCGGTTGACGTCTCGGCGCCGGGCGAACTGACGTTCCTTGTCCATCTGGATGACACCTGGCAATCCCCCCGGGCAATCGTGGCAGGTGAAACAGTGCCCTTGCAGCCAGGTCCAGATTCAGGCTCGTGGCTGTTTACGCATCCGGTCGTGGATGGCATGGAAGTGAAGATCGAGCATGGAAGCAGGAGGTCTGCATGAGCGTCGAGATATGCCGCTGGAAACATGGACTCGCCTTCGCCTACAGCATCACGTACGACGAAGGTTTCGCAGGTTTGATCGACCACGCATTGCCGATCCATCAGAAGTACGGGGTGCCCGGTCACCTGGTTATGGTCGCCGGTCAACTCGGGCAGTTGAGGGACGTCCCATCCAGCACGTACCACAACCTGCGTCGCCATCTGAGTCCACGACAGCTTCGTGAGCTGATCCAGGAAGGCTGGTCGGTGGGCGATCACAGCATGACCCACGGGGATCTGAACGTCGACACGCACTCCGAGATCATCCTGTCAAAGAACTTGATCGAGGAAGCGATCGGGCAGACGGTGACCGTGTTCCACCTTCCAGGCGCTGATTTCAGTTTTGCGCCGGCGGCTCGTTATCTGGAGGAGGCCGGCTTTCTGGCGGTGTTCTTCGCCGACGACCGGCTCAACAGCTACGACCCGGATCTCTTCGCACTGAGCCGCACGTTGCTCTACGTCGTCGAGGGCCAGCCCACGTGCCCGCTCTACAGCCCGTTTCCCCGGGCCTATGACCCGTATCACCGGCTTCACGAGGCACTCGATACCGGCGGCTGGGTGGTCGATATCACCCACGCGGTGGAACCGGAACCCCTTGCCCTGTGGAAGGACACCACTCCGGACATACTGGATGCCCGCTTTGACTGCCTCCGCCGCGTGGGAAATGGACGGGAGTGGGCTGCAGAACCCGAGGAAATCGTGGATTACGTCCTGACGCGGCGAGCCGCGTCGGTCCTGGACGTGGAGACAGAAGGGAACCACTTGCGATTCCGCCTTGAACTGGCCGGTATTCCTGGCCCGGTCAAATGCCGCGAGATCAGCGTAACGGCTCGGTTGAGCACGGGCGCATCCCGCATCCCAACCGTGCTCATCGACGGAGAGGCCACGGCCACCGTGGACGGCTTCCTGGGCGACGCGGTGACGTTCACGTGGCAGGCAAGCTGCGGGCAGTTTGTTGAGTTGGATTGGAGCGGGTGAGACGTTGTAGCTGGCCTGTGGATGACTAAGGAGTGGCCCAATGGTTCCAACACGCTGTTCCGACGCACTTGACCGGTGGCGGATGCCGGCGTATTTGACGCCGGCCATTGATATGCACGCACACCCTCCATACGA
>Ga0180437_10002197_pt1 | contig 31766 bp, 27 predicted proteins | sample SS_ome_4_FD_132410 | JGI IMG/M metagenome (GOLD analysis project Ga0180437, IMG submission 132410) | Hypersaline lake sediment archaeal communities from the Salton Sea, California, USA - SS_3_D_1 metaG | ecosystem: Environmental > Aquatic > Non-marine Saline and Alkaline > Hypersaline >... | reverse complement strand
AGAAACAGTTGCTTCTTCCCCCTTTAAATCAAGTTCAACATCACCTTTAACTGAATAACTTGACGTGCATACAAACAAACAAATACTTGCAATTGCTAACAAACTCTTTTTAATCATGATTATCACTTTCCATTTAATAGTTACACTTACTTTCTTTTAAGATACTTACATATTCCCCATACAGCTGCTGCCATCACCGGAAGTGTTACCAGTGCTATTCGGGCTGCTCTGCTATTTGATACATACGACCAAGTCCGACTCATCAAACTTTGTGGTTGGTTAGCATCTTGTAATTGGTTAGCATCTTGTGGTTGAATGATATTCCTGACAATATTATTTTCTATTGAATTCAAAACCGGTACTAAGTGAGAATAATCTGCAATATTAAATCTCTGTCCATTTTCAGTTGCATCATTCCAACAGGCAAGCAATAAGGCCTGTTCTAGCGTTAATTCGTTGGTCAAATAGTCACAACACAACAAAAAATATTTTAAATCCCATATTCTCACTGTATCATCCAAAGATGCAGAGACTATCTTGTCTCCCGATTTGTTAAATACCGCTGAATTAACCCAATCAGCATGCCCTTCAAGAACATTGACACATTTACCCGTATACACATCCCATATCCTTACTGTTCCATCACGAGATGCAGATACTATTTTGTCTCTTTCTTTGTTAAATACTGCTGAATTAACCTCATCAGTATGACCCTGTAGAATTTTGGACCCATCTGGCTGTACATCCCGTACTCTTAATGTTTTATACCAAGACGCAGGGACAACCTTATCCCCCTCTTTGTTAAATGATGCTAACCAAAACCAACCCGGATATACCGTGATAACTTTACACTCACCAGTCTGCACATCCCATATTCTCACGGTTCCGTCTTCAGATGCAGATAATATCTCGTCTCCTGCTTCGTTAAATACTGCTGAAAAAACCCAACCTGTATGGCCCTCAAGAACTTTACACTCTCCTGTCTGCACATCCCATATCCTTATAAAACCATCACTGGATGCGGATACTACCTTGTCCCCCGCTTTGTTAAATGATGCCAAATGAACAGAAGCATGCTGAAAAAGCTTGCATGGTACCGAGCATTTTTGAAAAATCCTACTCTTAAGCCCAGGAGACTTATCTAATATCATGCAAACCAATTTGCTTGGCAACGGAAATGGTAGATTTGTACAATCTCTTAAAAAATCAAATTTTGCATTCTTGGGAAAATGTTGAGCACTCTTATTGCTCAACAACTCTTTTACAATCATACCCAATATATGGTCAACAAGTTTTCCCGGAACCTTAGAGGACTTTTGCCCTTCCGGGCCATAGTCCATTGAATAACTAACCGAACACAAAAACAAGCCGAAACATATAATCGATAATAAACTCTTTTTGACCATGATAATTACTTCCATTTAAATAATTACTTTCTAACATCACATTACAGAGATTAATAATTGTTAGTATTTTTTGTTCCCGATACCATAAAAGATACCCTCACCCCCCCATCTATATGCAATTTGAATTACATAAATATACCACAATTCCGGATTTTATGCAAAAATAAGTTAAAAACGGAGAAGTCAACCACGCCAATTTACATCCTGCAACCCTACCCGACGCGCCTCGTCTTGCATTTTTCTATTTGTATGATAAGCTGTAATAAGTTAAATAAAATGGGTAAAAAATCATGATAATATTTGAACGTTTTCCACAACAACCGGGTGTCTATCTGTTTAAAGATAAAGAATACCAGATTATTTATATCGGCAAGGCAACCTGTTTGCGTGACCGAATCCGTTCCTATTTTGGCAAAGAGCAGCAGAATGATCTTAAAATTCATTCTCTCCTTGCCGAACATGAGTCAATTAACTATATAACAACAGGGACCGAAATAGAAGCTTCATTACTAGAGGCACATCTGATTCATAAGCATCAACCTAAATTCAATGTTCTTCTTAAAAATGGACAGCCCTTTCTCTATATTTTGTTTACTAAAGATAAACCTCCAACCATAGAAATCGTACGCAACAAGAAAAAGAAGGGAACCTATTTCGGACCTTTTTTGCACAAGATGAAAGCACGCTCAGTCTATAACTTTTTAACCAAAACATTCCGTCTCAGTTTATGTAATAAAAAAATTGATAATGGATGTCTTGCATACCATATCGGAACATGTGCAGGTAATTGTCGCAGTGACTTTGATGCCAATGAGTATCGTCTACGACTTCAGTTGGCAATGGATGTTTTAAAAGGTAACGACAAAGAATATACAAAAAAAATTAAAGAACAGATTGAAGTGTACAGCAAGCAACTTGCATTCGAAAAAGCTCAGCATCTTCATGAATATTTAACAAACTTAGACTATATTTTTAGAAACATTCGCCTCCGTTTTTCACCATCTAAGTACTCAGCCGATGTGTATATTGCACTCAATCCCTTTGAGCAGTTCCATGAGATCAACAATCCAAAAATACAGGATCCCCAGCCCAAAGAACAAGCCGATGCATCTGCTCTGGAAGTCAAACTTCAGCAATTTTTCAAACTTGAAAATCCTGTATATACCATTGATTGCTTTGATATCTCACATTTTCAAAGCAGCTCGTTGGTAGGATCATGCATACGCTTCACTGATGGAAAACCGGATAAAAACAAATTCAGACGATTTAAAATCAAAACATTGGATAAACAAAACGACTATGCAGCATTGCAAGAAATCTTGACACGCAGATACAAAGATAAAAAGAATCTTCCCGATCTTATATTAATTGATGGGGGCAAAGGGCAACTGAATGCTATAAAAAAACTCGGCTTACAAACCATCTGCGTCAGCTTAGCAAAAAAGGAAGAAAGGCTGTTTGGAGATTTGTTTCCTGAGGGAATTCAACTTGATGTTAAAACTGAAGTCGGTAAATTGTTGATTGCATTACGTAACTATGCACATCATTTTGCCATCAGCTATCATAGAGTCCGGCGAAAAAAAGAGATATAGATTTAGCTGAAATTTATTACAACAAAAAATCGTTCATGCTTCTAAGCCCGGAATATTTTATTTTAAGAATTGCATTTACTTTAATATTTGTTAAAATGAGCAGATTTAATTCTCCGAAGGCTTTCCTCATCAACTTGCTACGTGGAGGTTTCATTATCAAACAAAGAAAGGAATTCCTATGAAAAAAAGTTCGATAAGCCTATTTTTATTAGCAAGCTCCTTTTGCATGGCAATGGAACAGAAGCATTCTGAGAATTATAAACATCAATATAACAGTGAATATAATGCAATAGAAGAAACAACCAAGGATTTATCTTCACAATTCTCAAAGATACGCGTTGCGATAGAATTAATTCAAAGTGAAACAAACAAGGATCTTGATCAAGATATACTCAATGCAAGGATTGAAGCTATTAGAGATTTTGTAATAGGTTATCCAAATAAATTTAAAAAGTGAACCTCACACGGCCCTTCGAGAATACTCAGGAGAGCCTTAAAAGCCGTGGAGTATTCTGGGCATGGAAGTAAAGAAATAATACAATCCTCACCCTCTCCCTTGACCTTCACACCCCATACTTCTTAAACTAAAGAGAAACTGCACATCAAAAAATTAAAAAGTAGGAGCTTATTATGAACTTTGAGCAGTTTACCAATGCAAGCCAAGACCTGCTCAATCAAAGCATAACCTTAGCAATCGAACGAAAAAATCCATCTCTCTTGCCACTTCACACATTGTATGCCGGAATAGAAAATGATTTCTGTCGATCTTTCTGGCTCGCGCTGGATCTGCCGATTAATGAACTTGCTGGTCTGGTTGAACGGGAATTAAGTTACTTGCCTGTTGTTGAAGGCACACGAGTTGTCATGGATTATGAGATGCAAACATTTTTGCGAGAATGCCAAGACAAAGCTGAACAACTTGATGATGCTTTTATCAGCCTTGAACATTTTCTGCTTGCATGGGCAGCAACTGAATATCTTCCGGTAAGCATTAAAGAATTTTTCAAACGGTACAAGATCAGTCATAAACGTATTCTTGACCAGATGAATGAAATGAGAAAAGGAACACACGTGAAGACAAAGGGTGCAGAACAACAATATCAAATTCTCGAGCGATACTGCCAAGACTTAACAGCGCAGGCTCGAGCCGGAAAACTTGATCCGGTCATTGGAAGGAATGACGAAATTCGCCGTGTGATACAAATACTTTCACGTAGAACAAAAAATAATCCTGTCTTGATCGGAGAGCCGGGTGTTGGAAAAACGGCGATTGTGGAAGGAATAGCCCAGCGAATTGTGGACAACGATGTTCCGGAAAGTTTAAAAAATAATAAACTGCTTTCTCTTGATCTTGGCTTGCTCGTAGCAGGCGCTAAATATCACGGCGAATTTGAAGAACGTTTAAAAGGCGTTTTGAAAGCAATCGAAGAAAGTAAAGAACCGATTGTTCTTTTTATCGATGAACTTCACATGCTTGTAGGCGCAGGAGCCGCAGGTGCTGCCGGCGGCATGGACGCTTCTAACTTGCTCAAACCTGCTCTCGCTCGTGGCACATTGCATTGCATAGGGGCGACCACACTTAAAGAATACAAAAAATATATCGAAAAAGATGCTGCACTTGAACGCAGGTTCCAAAAAGTAATGGTAGAAGAGCCAACAATTGAGGACGCAATTTCAATTTTGCGTGGTCTTAAAGATCGGTATGAACTTCACCATGGAATTCGTATAAAAGACCAGGCGCTAGTTGATGCCGTAAAGCTAGCGGCAAAACATATTTCCGATCGCTTTTTGCCCGACAAAGCAATCGATTTGGTTGATGAAGCTGCTGCAATGGTCAAGATGGCAATCGATTCTCATCCGGAAGTTATCGATCAGCTTGCACGTAAAATCCGCCAGCTAGAGATTGAAAAAGTTGCATTAACAAAAGAGAAAGAGGATCCTATTGCCAAAAAGCGCTTGGAAGAACTCGAAAAAGAACTTGCAAACTTAAAAGAAGATCATCGCAAACTGATGAGCCAGTGGCAGACAGAAAAAGCACCGCTTGAAAAGATCACCAAGATCAAAGAAAAAATTGATCGCGCTGTCGTTGAATTCCAAGAAGCAGAACGTAAAGGCGATTACGACAAAGCATCCGAAATTATCTATGGAAAGATCGCCAAACTTAAACAAGAACTTGAAGAAGAACAAAAAAAACTTGCCAAAGTAAAAACAAAACTGATCAAGCAGTATGTTGATGAGAATGATATTGCAGCAGTACTTTCCCGTTGGAGCGGCATTCCGGTTGAAAAACTGCAAGAGGCCGAGGCTGAAAAATGGCTACAGATGGATGAAATATTAAAAGAACATGTCATAGGCCAAGATGAAGCAATTCAAACGATAACCAATGCTATGCAGATGCATCGCGCAGGACTTGCTGACCCCAATAAGCCTATCGGCTCGTTTCTATTTTTAGGTCCTACCGGTGTTGGCAAAACGGAAGTAGCACGTACCTTAGCAGACTTTCTATTTAACGATCCACATCGCATGATCAGAATCGATATGTCCGAATATATGGAACGTCATGCAGTTGCCCGATTAATTGGTGCTCCTCCAGGCTATGTTGGCTATGAAGAGGGAGGTCAGCTTACAGAACAAGTCCGCCGCCATCCATTCAGCGTGATTCTTTTTGATGAAATCGAAAAAGCCCACCAAGATGTGTTCAATGTATTCTTGCAAATTTTAGATGAAGGTAGACTCACCGACAGCCAAGGGCGTACCGTTTCATTTAAAAACTGCATTATCATCATGACTTCCAATATCGGCTCTGATTTAATTCTCAAACAAGCAGAAATTACCGATGAAACCCGCAAAAAAATCGAAGATCAACTTTATCGCGTATTCAAGCCGGAATTTATCAACCGTATTGATGCAATTGTTTTCTTCAAGAGATTAAGTCAAGAGAACGTTGAAAAGATTGCGCATATTAAAATTGCTGAGCTGCAAAAAAGATTACAAGAAAAACATATTAAGCTTACGGTCTCAGATCCTGCAATTAAAGAGCTTGCAGAACGAGGCTATAGCCCAGAATTTGGTGCACGGCCGTTAAAGCGGGTAATCGATCGCTATGTCACAGTGCCGGTATCACAATATATTCTTAAGCATCCAAAAGCAAAAGAAATCAACATCGGCTTAAAAGATAAGGAAATAGTTATCAAATAATAATATCTATAAAGGGGGGAATAATGAAGCACTCATGGCTGCTTTGTTGTATCGCAATCAGTTCAAGTTTGTTCAGCATTGATCAACTACCATTGTCTGATTATGAAGAACAAGAGGAATTGGAATGTTGCCTTGATGAACCGGGCCGCGCACATCATTGTCATAACCCTGCATGCCCACACTATCAAAAAGAAAATGATACACAAAAACCAAATCAACGAGAACTGCAGCAACTTGCAATAAATACCTTGGCAAACATGGCACAAGGACTTGTGGCAATAGGATGGAACCCAAACAACTCTACCAACGTTGCCAACAATGTCACCAATATTATCGGTACTTTTGCCAACTTTGTAGCCCACGCAATAAATGACAAGACTATCAATATCAATGACATACAAGATCTTTTTACCGATGAAGAATTTCTGGAGACATGCAAGGAAATTTTGGTCAACAACATGGATATTATGAGAAAAGGCTACCACATAAAATTAGCCAGGCTCTTTATCAATAATTAAGAACTGAACCGGCACCCCAACCTTTGACGCACTTTTCATTTTTGCAAACTATTGACAAAAAAGCCCTGTTATAACTATAATTTATAATAGAATTAGAGATTCAAGTAAAAAAAGCAAAGCCTGTTAAATGGAGGAGAATCATATTTATCTAAGGTTGCCACATACGAGTTTTTAATAAATTTTATAAAAAAGGAGAAAGAAATGAAGAACCAATTATTTTTGACAACTCTAGCTATACTCTTTTTATCATTTACACAATTGCAATCTATTCAAGTAAGAAACGTTGGACAAGTTCCAGCGAAATTTGGAATATATGCAGATGACAGGCTTATTGGAAATGTCGACAATTTTGCGCCTAATCAGCTGTCTGAATTTGATGTTGATCCAGACGAACTGCAAGAAGACTTGGTGATCAGATGGGAACCATTAGCTGGCAAAGTAGCAAATATTCCCTTTCAAACCGCCACACTTAAAAGGGGTGCTTTAACTAATTCTGACTTGCTTGAAATTGATACAATAAAAGTAATGATCTATAAAGGAAGAAACAGAGAAAAATGGGGCAGATATAGATTATTGCGCGCTCGATAATTATTCAAAGAAGAAAAGAGACTAACACAAATAGTCTCTTTTCTTCTTTTCTGATATCTAAAATTTAAAGTACCCTAACACAGCATAGTGATCGGAAAGATCATAATAATCTTTATCCCAAGGTTGTTCAGTTCTGAAGACTAAGACCTCATTAAAGCTGTCTTTAGGATTTTGAAAGTCTTTGAGATAAACCACATGATCAATAAGCTGTCGTGGGTTGTCTTTTTTGCGATCAAGTGTGCCGGTCTTGTCTGCAGAATAGGGAAAGCCTATGTTTTTTGGATGTTCGGCTTTTAATATTTTGAGAACCTTGTCAAGTGATCCCGGTTTGGTGGAAGGATATTTATCTATATTCAAATCACCTCCGATGAGTACCGGCTCATCTTTAGGAATATTTTGTGACTCAATAAATGTTCGTAAGGTTTTATACTGACTCAAAATTTTATCTAATGTTTCCTGCTTGAGATTCTCACCTCGGCCACCTGCACCATAGGGAGCTTGAGGATGTGTTCCAAAGATGTGATAATCTTTGCCATCTTTATCAACAACAGCATAAATTGCACCCTTATGAGCTTTGGCATCCCAAGAAACACCTTTTTCATAAACCCATTCACGGACTTTTTTAAATGGATATTTACTTACAATGATAACGCCGCCATCCATAAGGCCTATGCTATGCTCTCCTTCTCCAGCCTGTTGATACTTCTTGTCTGATTTGAATTTCGAACTGTTCAAATCAACAACAAATGGTTGTTCTAATGGTTTATTGCGAAACTCATCTTTATGACCTTTAGCTTCAAAACCTGATCCTAATATTGCCGTGCTATACTTGAAGCCTTGTTTTTGCATACCTTCAAGCAGAATACCACGGGATTCATCGTCAAATACTTCACAGAAAATAACAACGTCAGCATCTTTTAATTTTGGTGGAATAAGTAATGCACGTTTATCACGTCCTTTACCAACACCTGGTGCATTTATGAAGTATACGTTATAGACAACAACATTGATTTTATTTTTATCGCCACTTGTCTTTGGGAAAATATAAGGATTAACATCATAAATATCAATGTAAAGTTCATCGCCATCCATCTTGCATGTTATGGCAAATACATAATCCCGATCAAGCCCTTTAATGGTTCCTTTATTGATTTTCCATGTCCCAATGTCAATAGGCTTTTCTTTTTCTTTAACACGGAGATCTTCTTTAGGTCCAATAAAGGGATAAGCACCAACAGCAACTCCCTTACCTGCAAGAGTGCCATAAACTTTTTTATCGATGGTTCCTACAGCGACCCCAAGTTCAGGCAACTGTATTTTTCCAAGTTCACCTTGAAGTGTTAGAGTCCAAACGTGCTTACCTTTTTCATTCTCAAATGAAAGAAGGGCATCATCCTTTTCTGTCCATGCATACCATGGACCAATCTTTGTTTTTCCTATATTCCACTTTTTGCCTTTTTCAAGCTTGTCGCCTTGGCGTGGTTCATATTTTTCAAATTTAATTTTCCATGAAATAGGGGTATTGTTTTTTAACCACACATATGAGTCAGCAGCATGTAGAGATAGACACAAAGCAAGACTTAAAATACCTCCGATAGAGAACTTATTCATCTTTCTCTCCTTTCATAAAAATAAATAATAATTCTTTTTTTTGACTTTTACATAGAAAAACCCAAAAAAGCAAAATTTAAGAACAAAAACTATAGTTGCTTACAACAAATTACTAGTCAAAAATTGACAAGATAAGCAAAAGTATTAGGATGATGATATTTGGTAAAGCTCCAACAAAAATGAGATAGTAAAGAAGCTCCGCTATTGGAGCTCTTTTACTTTATTTGACAATAACTAAACAACAACTTTATGTTTTTAACGGGAGTCTCGATGAATAAAACCCATATGAGGGGAATAGGACTGCTATCTTGTATTATCTGCATACTGCTTTCTTTGCCGACAACCATGTCCGGCATTTCATTCGGCCACAAAGAAACTGACACCTGGTTTGCATTTACCGGCTCCTTTAAACCGGAATTCTTTTACGGTAGCAATATATCACTGCTGAATGATAATAACCCTGCCGATCGCATCTTATATGCCCGTCATACTTTAGATCTTAAATTCGATGCTTCCTATGGTCGTGAAAAATATGGACATGATATCATTTATACCCGTTTTTCACCTCGCAATAAAACCATTTGGGGCGATCCTAAAGGATATTTTCAAACTACCGACAACACTATAAAATCATTGGAAGTGGTTTTTGGTCCACACCGTCATTATAATCCTCGCCTCTTTTTCTGGATAAGAGAGGTCTGGATTGAGCTTGATCTTAATGATGTACTTAACTGGTATAGCCTTTCTCGGCACACACTCACCATTGGTGCATTCAAATTTCAACTCGGACGAGGAATTGCTCTTGGTGATGCCTACGCGGTAGGGCCTGATGTACTCGGTTTTTATACCGATAGTGCAGTTGATCAGTATGCATTCGGTATAAAACTCTCTGGAGATATAATTGAAGACAAATTGACTTATGATCTTTATGGAGCAAACCTGGAAAACAAGTCCAGCAGTGTGGGTGATACTGCAGAACGTATACTTGGCCAAGAATATGGCTGCAGAAGATCACCTGAACGTGGGTTTGGAAAAATAAATTTTTTGGTTGCAGGTCGACTCAATTGGACCGCAATAAATATTCCAAATTTTGCCCGTGTAACACTTGAACCTTATTGGTTATATAATGCACAACCTGAACAGCGCATTGAATTTTTGGGTGATGCTCGCAGCACATTGGGAACGCTCGGTATTGCAAGCGAATATCAAGGCAGTCGTTTTGATTTTGGCCTTGAATATGCCGTCAACCTTGGTAGTCAATATGTTAAAGGCTGGGACCGTAACACAACAGATTTTGCCAACAGAAATGGTTATCAGACTATAATCAACACACAAGTAATCTATCAAAATAAAAACAATTCAAAGGATCCCTTAAATAACAAAAAGTTCCCCTATATGCCTGGCAGCAATGCACAAGAATTAATTGAAGATAGCCCACAAGACGAAAGCCAAAACGGTAAAGAAATAGGGACGGCTACCTTTGATAATCAGCAAATTACGCTTGTAAACTCAGATGCACGATTCAAGGATCCATACTCTAATAAATTCGAAGGATGGATGTTTGTAGCTGATGCTGCATGGTGGAATCAATGCAAAGATTTAAATGTTGCAGTAACATTTGGATTTGCATCCGGTGATGATAATCCAAATGAAGTTACCAAAGATGGTATCTACAGTGGTTTTATTCCTTTACAATCTCTTTATTCCGGAATGAGCAAACGAGTAAAAAGTGCCTTTATCCTAGGAGGGTCAGGTAAGCTCAAACGACCTCTTGCTCTGCCAATTTCACGCCGCCCTGCCGGCCGTTTTGCACCAGCAATCAACGGTTTTACTAACCTTATATTCACCGGTGGCGCAGTTTACTGGCAACCAAACCTGCTTGAAGGAAGAGTTGTCTTACATCCTAACATGATATTCTATTGGCAAGACATGCCGGTAAAAGGTTATGATGCCACAACCGGTTTGGACACAAAAGACAATGCCTCAAAATTCCTTGGCACCGAATTTTGTGTATTTTTTGACTACTTTCTCAAACCACCATTACGACTCTATTTGGTAAGTTCTGTCTTTATTCCAGGAACACATTTTACCGATATATTGGGCAAACCTATAAATAGATTACAATTGCAACGCATACAAGATCGTATTGCTCGTCTTGACAGACAAGACAGAACCGGATATTTGGATGAACGAATTCCAAATATCGGAGATGATACGGCATTTACGGTAAACCTTGGCATAGAATTTAGATTTTAGGAAATTCTGGGTATAAATGATCAGCGAGAAGATAGATGCTGACTAGTGTTCTAGGTCCTGTGAGCAAAATCATCTTAATTTTATGATCACCATTCGAATCCTTCAAGTCCGCCCTGCTGGGCTTCCTTCAGGACGAACGGTGATTATCATGCCAAATGAGAATTTTATAGTAAGGCCTTGAAAAACGGTTGCCGGCGAAAGTCAATTTAAAATATAATTATGATTCCGTTCGTGCTGAGGGAAGTGGAGCAAAGCGAAACGAACTTGAAGCATTCGAACGTGGTGGTAAACTTGGTTCACAGAATCTAGTATAATTAATATTATTACTAAAGAAAACATTGTTTCTAGCCAAGAAAGGCTTTCATGGAACAGAATTTCAAGCGATCAATCGGATGCGGCCTCATTACCAATAAACTTCTGAATAAAACAGTATCTCTGGCAGGCTGGGTTAACAAACGACGCGATCTGGGCAATTTGATTTTTGTTGATCTTCGTGATCGAAGTGGCATAATGCAACTTATTTTTAGTGCCGAAATTGATAAAAAAGCATATGATATGGCCCAAGAGCTGCGCTCTGAATATGTTATCGGAGTGCGTGGCACCGTTCTTGAACGTGCAAAAGGTATGGCAAACCCAGATATGCCAACCGGAAAGTTTGAATTGCATGTTCATGAACTTATTATTTTTAATCAAGCAAAAACGTTACCCTTCCAGCTTGATCATATCGAAGAAGTTGATGAAGAACTTAAGCTTAAATACCGCTATCTTGAACTTCGTGTACCTTTTATGCAAGAACGATTTGCATTACGCAGCAAGATAAATTTTGAAATTAGACAGTTCTTTACAAAGCATGGCTTTTATGAAATCGAAACTCCCTGCATGACCAAAAGCACACCTGAAGGCGCACGGGATTACATCGTACCATCACGCATAAAACCGGGTTCTTTTTATGCATTAGCTCAGTCTCCCCAACTTTATAAAGAGTTATTAATGGCTGCCGGATTTGAAAAATATTTCCAGATTGCTCGCTGTTTTAGAGATGAAGATTTACGAGCAGATCGCCAACCTGAATTTGCCCAACTTGATATCGAAATGACATTCGTCGATGAAGCAGAGATTCAAGCATCAATGGAACAATTATTTAAACATCTATGGAGACAACTGTTTGACAAAGATTTGGAAACCCCGTTTGCTAGGTTGACCTATGATGAAGCATTTAATCTTTATGGATGCGACAAGCCGGACCTGAGATTCGGCCTCAAAATAACTGATTGCTCTCAGCTTTTTGCAGATACTGAGCTCAAATTTTTACGTGCAACCCTTGATGGTGGCGGCAAGATAGGAGCATTGCATGTACGAGGCCATCATTTTTCACATAAAGAGCTTGACGAACTTGAACAAGGAGCAAAAAAACTTGGTGCCAAAGGATTATTAAAAATTCATTTCGATAAAGAAAAACCGGAATCGGCAGTTGCAAAATTTTTACCGGACGATTTTTTTAAACGGGTACAAGAAATATTCCCAACCATAGCAGATGGAAGTATGCTATTTATAATAGCGGGCCCTTACAAAGAATCGTGGGAACAGCTTGGCAAACTTCGATTAATTCTTGCCGACAACATGCATCTTACTCCAAAAGACGCCTTTCGTTTTGTATGGATAACCGACTTTCCGATGTTTGAATGGAATGAGGAAGAAAAACGGTATGTAGCAATGCACCATCCTTTCACTCAACCCCAAGCAGGCTGGGAAAAGCTTGATCCTTCACAGGTCAAGGCGCGTGCTTATGATCTGGTCCTGAATGGCATTGAGTTAGGAGGAGGCTCCATTCGTATCTACAAACCTGAAATGCAACGAAAAATCTTTGAGCATTTAGGCATTCCCCAGAAAGAGGCTGATGAAAAATTCGGATTTTTACTCGAAGCTCAAGAATTTGGCTTTCCTCCCCTGGGTGGAATTGCCTTTGGCCTTGATCGCATGGTTATGATCATGACAAATGGACAATCGATACGAGACGTAATCGCATTTCCAAAAACTAATCGTGGAGTTGACCTGGTCATGGATGCACCATCTCCCGTCTCTGAAAAACAGCTAGAAGAATATAATCTATGCCTAAAAGAAGAAAAAAAATAACATAAAACCATATTGTCAAATTGTCAGAGAAACATCAGACAAACTATTGCTTTTTGTCAGCAATATGTGATTTACTATAATTAACATAAAATTCTATAAAAATCACTGAAAACAAAAAAAAGGAATAATATGAAGATAAAAAAATTTGCACCATTCCTTCTATTAGTCACATTCCTGGTTAGTACGGTATACACAATGGAAGAAAAAGAAAAAATCAAAACAAAAAAAGAGGAAATTCTCGAATACTATGAAGATCTTCCAGAATTTTTGCAAGAAAAAATTGAAGAATACAAACAGATTATGGAAATAGCTCCCGTCCTATTTAAGCAAGAGCCTTATATTTCAAAAGCACAACTTATAAAAAAGCTTCCAGGCAGAGGCATGACTTTTATAGACGAGGTATTTAAAGAAATAAACAACATAAGAAATGAATATGTGATACTAAGAAACAGTGTACAGATACCAATAACTGTACAAATCGCTTTAGACCTTAATCCCGAAAAGTCCGTTTTGGATATTAGCGACAGCGAAAGCATAACTCTAGAAATACTAAAAAAACATCCCAAACCAATATTTATAGATACAATCCCCATGAAAAGATGGCCACTGGGAATTCACATCATCCAACTACCTCCGCAACTAAAAGGAAAAAATTTTTATCTAACCGTAGGAGAAGAAAATACCCCTAGCTATTATGGAACTACCATACAAGCTAACCCGGGAACAATAATAAATCTTCAAGAACAAAAAACAAAAACAAGATATCAAACATTAGCAATTGTTCGTCAAATAGTGATAAAAAACAACCTGAAGCAAAACATCCTATTCGAAAATGGACTTGAAAAAATGATAGCTTCCGGCCAATCGAAAGATAATGTTTTTAAGTTTAATTGGAAAACAAATCCAAATAACAAAGAAATTTTACGAATTTTCGATAAGGATAAAAAATTAATAAAATCAATAACAGTTAATGACATAACTCCTTTAGATAAAAAAACAACAGTTATCGAAGTTAACCCAGGAGATACCGAGCCTTCTGTTAAAATATTCAACACGTACCACGGCACTTCTTGGGATCTATGAACCCTCCCGGCTGCAAGCTGCCGGGGTATCAGATTTTTGAGATGCCCGCTTGTATGCTTCGATATATCCTGCTTGGTAGGGCGCTCAACTATTCAGAGTATTTTTTGGTTCAGCTAACTAAAAAACTATGCAAGAGCTGCTTTAGCATTGATACATAACAGTTGCTCTAATTCTTGATCTGCTACGTTAGGATCAAATTGTGAAACTAACTCATCACAACGCCCATAACGAAGGCCAACAAAAGGAATTTTTCGCTCCATACATGCACGCTCTACAGATGCAAGATAATGGTATTTGTCATCTACAAAAATAATTTTTGTTGGCTTATAGTTAACGGTTTCTAACACATGAAACAACATAGAGCCCTTGTCATTCCTTCCACAAAAAATAATTCCGTGTGAATACAGCATCGGAACATCAAAAATGGCGTGCAATTCCTTTTCGCCCAATTGCGTCAATGGGACTGGCACCCCTGCTTCAGATATCTTATCCAACACATTTTCTTTTTGCTCATCACCACGGTTTGTCAATATAATAACGGGAATGTGTACCGAACGGAGATGCTCAATGAGATCTGGGGCTGTTTCTTCAACAAGTTTATACGAAATACGTTTATGGATTTCTCTAAAAAGAGGTAGAACAATATCAGCTGCTTCTGCTACAGAACAGCCCGCCTCTTTACGTTGCTGCTCTACCATATAATTAAACCATGGATCACTACCAACCATCACATTCGGCGTAACTAACGTGTTATCCATATCAAATACGACCAACATGTGCTCTTTATCAATATGATTCTTCACCTCATCAAGAGAATTTGTTTCTATAATCTTACCTAAACATAATTTCTGCGACGACCTGTAACTATAGCTAAACCAATTCTTTACTATTCTTATCGAAAATCCTGCAATAAAAAAAAATAAACCTATTACGGTTATTCGCAAAATACGCATCTGTTCCTCTCAAGTAATTTTTTGATTACATTAAAGTACAACAATCTTTACATGGAAAAGAAAAGCAAAAAATGGTATGTTACCATAAGAATCTTTAATTAATTGGAGATTTATGAGACATATTTTATCACGACAAAATCCCGAAATCAAGAATGTATATGCTTTGCGGCTGTCAAAAGAGCGGACAGGACAAAAGCTTTTTATTGCCGAAGGTACACGTGCAGTTATCACGCTCTTGCAATCCAACGCTCATGTTCACACGATCTATGTAACAGAAAAAAATCTCGAACATATTTCATCACACCTGAACGAAAAAAATATATGCGTAGTCTCATCCCATGTTATGGAAAAAATTAGTCAGGCAGCGACGCCAAGTGGCATCTTGGGTGTTTTTGAAATGCCACCAGAACCAAAACCAGAACTACTTAGCTGCGGGATGGTACTTGCACATATTGGTGATCCCGGAAATATGGGCACACTGATTCGAACTGCTGCCGCAATGAATATTAGCTCGACAGTTGTTGTTGAAGGAGCCGATCCGTGGAGTTTTAAAGTTGTACAATCATCAGCAGGATTTATTACGCATGTGAACATCTTTCAATGGAGCTGGCAACAGCTCATTGCCCATGCAAAAGAACATAATCTTGCATGCGCTGCTCTTGTAGTTTCAGGAGGAACAACTATTGAAACGTTAAGTAAAGAGCGCACATTATTAGTCATTGGAAGCGAAGCTCACGGGATACCACAAGATTGGCTAGCCGAATGTACAACACAGATAACTCTTAAGATGCCCGGCCATATCGAAAGCCTCAATGCGGCAATTGCAGGATCTATTGCCTTGTATCTTGTCTTTGGACAATAAATTTCATCCTGTTTACAACCCGTTACATCATGATGAAAATTTTTGTTGAAAATTTACCAAACTCCAAAAAAAAATTAAAAGGCCCTAGAATTTGGGATTTGGCCAAAACCTCATTGAGTAGACCTTGCATGACATTTTTTTTTGTGGTACTTATAGTAAAGCAGTGCTTATAATCATAACCATTTCTTATGAGGAGTTTACTATGAGCCACATCTCGCGTCCTCATGTGCGATATGATACGTTCAAAAACGCTCAAAACTTAATCCTTGCTTCACGATCGATCGCCTTTAACACTTACCTTCCTAAACATTCTATTTGCTGGTGTAATCGCGCCAACATTCCCTTTATTGGTCCCTGTCGGGATCAGTCAATATCTAATAATTAAAAATCATTATTAATTCGGTAATTAGCTTTAATTTAAATCAGGCTGCAATTTAATTCTATTAGCAACCTGAAACATAGTATAAGGTCCTGTACAAGGAAAAAAAATGAGCAAAAAAGAAAATTTAGTAGTTCTTACATTTTTTGTGATAGTTCTTCTTTTAAAAGTATTTTCGGTCATATTATTTATACACCTTAAACAAAAACGCGCAGTACCCGCTCAGATTATAATGGTCGACAATTAATTTTTAAATTTTTAGTTATTGATCATTTTCAGATAACTTATCCCTTTTTTGCCCTCCAAAAATCCGATAAACCCGAATATTCGCTGTCTTAATTGCCCGAATCAATGTTAAAATCAATCACGATTCTTCATTCGCCCCTTCGTATGCGATCAGGGCGAATAGGCTTCTTAAATATTCGGTGGCTCTCTACAAAAAAAAGGGCGCCGACTGACGCCCCTTAGAACTATTTTGATTGATAAACAGTTACAAACCTCATTTTGAACCTAACTGTCCAAAGATGCTTTTCATTGATGCCAACGATCCCATTAAGGAGCTAGCTTCATAAGGGATCACCACTAACTTGTCATCTTTTCCTTTAGTGAGCTCAGGCAATGCCTTTATATATTGCATAGCAATCATGTAAGGAAGTGGGTCACCTTGAGGTACAGCAGCCCGTATCATTTCAACTGCCTTTGCCTCAGCCTCAGCAACCTTAAGACGGGCTTGAGCTTCACCTTCGGCTCTAATTTTTCGTGATTCAGCCTCACCAGTTGCACGCAAAACTTGCGATTCTTTTACACCTTCTGCTTCTAAGATAGCAGAGCGTTTTTTACCTTCAGCCTCTAAAATGACAGCTCGTCGGTCACGTTCAGCTCGCATCTGTTTTTCCATAGCTTGACGAATATCAAGTGGCGGATTAACTTCTTGAAGCTCCACACGGTTAACCTTAACGCCCCATTTATCAGTCGCTTCATCCAAAATAAGACGCAGTTTTTCATTGATTTGATCACGAGAAACTAACGATTCATCAAGATCCATAGAACCGATTACGTTACGCAATGTAGTCTGCGTTAATTTTTCAATAGCTTCAGGCAAATTAGACACTTCATAAACTGCAGCTTTAGGATCGGTTATCTGATAGTACAGCAACGCATTGATTTCCATAGTTACGTTATCTTTGGTAATAACATTCTGCTTAGGAAAATCATAGACAGATTCACGCAAGTCAATACGAGTAACTATCTTGCTAAATCGGTAATAACGGCGCCCTTCTACCTCTTTGACAAAGGTCCATAACACAGAACGTGGTTTATCAATAAATGGAATAATAATATGAGGTCCAGCTTTTAAGATCCGATAAAATTTACCAAGCCGTTCAATTACGATCGATTCAGCCTGATTTACCATATAAAATGATCTAACAATAAAAAGTATAAGAAAGATCAAACCAACCACAAAAAAAAGACCAAACCAACCCAAGAATGGGGCAAGGAATGAAGGAATCGATGAATGCATATTATTCCTTTCTCATAAATTTATTGAGGATTTTCTTTAGCTACTACAATAAGATGTGCCCCTTGCACATCCACAATTTCGACCCATGTATCTTCAGCTATCCTATCATGGTGTGCTGAACGAGCCATCCATAAAACTCCATAGAGGCTTATATATCCAGGTTTGTTAGGCCCTATTGTTTTGACCACAACAGCACGCTTTCCTTTAAGGGCATCTATATTTGTCTCCTGTTTTTTGTGGACACGGGAACCACGAGCTCGAACCCAAAATTGTAATAGTAAAAAAGCAGCAATAGTGCCACCAAGAAAGATAAACAACTGAATCATAGGGGTGGTTATAAAAAAAGCACTGCATGCAGTGATAAGAGAACCGAGAAAAAAGGAAAAGAAAAAAAAGAAGCCCGGACTGCCAAGCTCAGCAATCAAAAAAAGTATTCCTATAATGAGCCAGACTATTATCGAGCCGTTCATGCTATGCCTTTCCTTTAAAGCATGAATATTTTTCTTTTTTATGATAAGCTTAAATTCAAAAAAAAACAATTAAAAAAACAACAAGACCTAAAAAAAAGGTAGTAAAATAGCACATTTTCCCAAATGGGCACTCAAACCTATTTTAATTATCCTGGGCTTGATAGTTTCTTCATATGGAAAGGGGCAAGCTCTTTGGTCATTTAACCATCCCCCACCCCTTACCATCTGGGTACACGGCACATTGCCTGGGGCATTTTTTCCCTCTAAACTACTTTACAAAATTGGTCCAATCAAACGATTTTTTTACTGCCACGAAGGACTCCACAAAGCTTTAGATTTAGCGGAAGATTATCATATGCGCAACATAGTTCAGATCCTTCATGAGCAAGCACCTGAGCGTTTTGCCCTCGAGACATTTTATCTTTTTGGCTGGTCCGGAAAGTTAAGAACTCATGAGCGTGAAAATGCGGCCCAGAATCTTTATAAACAGCTTTCACACGTTATTGAAAAATATCATGATGAATATAACACAGCACCTTATATCCAGTTGATAAGTTTTAGCCATGGAGGAAATGTTGTTCTTCTTATGGCGCCATTGAATGATGAACATGACTGCCCTTTTCACATTGATGAACTTATTCTTCTTGCATGCCCGGTTCAACATGAAACGGCACATTTGATAACAAATCAATTTTTTAAGCGTATTTATGCAATTCATTCACACCATATGGATTTGCTACAGGTTTTGGATCCTCAGGGAGTTCATCTTTTTAAATGCTTGATTTGGAACTTGATTAAAGAACATTCATGGCAAGGACTCAAAAATGCATGGCAAGAATTGAAGTCTATTACATTATTCTCTGAACGACATTTTCCCAGCCAAGAAAACCTTACACAGATATGCCTCAAACTCAATTGGCGATACCCTATGCACGGGGAATTCCTTCTTTCGCCCTTTTTACGTTCGTTACCAGCAATATTAACTGAGGCTCAACAATCAGATAAAACTGAACAAACTTCACTAACAAAATCCATCCGTATGAAAGTAATAATGAAAAATTAAAAAAGAAAAAAACGAACAAAAAAGAGAAAGGCAACGGTCAGTTCTCGCAGGGCTTACGCCCTTTTGAGCCGTCTGATTCAGTGATTTCTCACTGGGCTTCAAACTACTTCCATTACCTTTCAACTTCATGATAGCAAAATATAATTTCAGAATGCAACAATTTTGCTAAAAAATTTCAAGATTAATACAAACCCAGGTTCAAAGTCCACTATTTTATGATATTTTTGCCAAAAATCAGCCTCGCGCAGGAGCTTTATAGCATCCTTTTTGCTAACTAGCTTTCCTGGGACAACTAAGAACATAAGCAATTTCTTCCTAGAGCCCCCAATGAATTATGGATTGTCTATGCATCTCGAGAACCAATTAAAGAAAAGGCAAACCTCAAGCTAAATAAACAAGATTTTTCTGACCCTTATTCTGCAAATCCTTCTATTGAAATGTACGTTACCGTAGCAACATCCCCAGAGGCATTACTTACGTCACATATGGGAATATCTCGCACATGGGAGTCGGCTTTTTTGCAGGCACAGCAACCTCCACAACTTCAAAAACTCCCTTACGTATCACTTGCTCTACATTCATTTGCTGCAAAGGTAATGAAAATGAGAAATCCCAAGAAAGCGTATATGCTTAATGCACCTGCACCAGAAATGCGCGAAATCTTGATTAAAAAAATGCCACCACATTCGATTTTTGTAGGAGATAACGAAACGCTTGGCCAACTTAAAAAAGCGGATCAAAGTGATGTTGGCGTTCAAAAGCTAGCTTCGCAGATTCAAACCAATCCACCAAGAATAATCATAAATGGTCATAAGCTTACTATTCAAAGTCCAAGCGGAAAAAAGCTATTCACCTTTGATCGTCGCACTTCTCCAATATATCAATGGCTTTCTTTAGCCTCTTATACGGGTGGAGGAATAGGTTACCCGTATGTCTTAACCGACCTTGATAAGTTAGCAGAAGCTAGCGCATTGATCAGTAAATCTGATTAATAATTACGATCACAAAAAAAGGAATTTTCAGCCCCTTTACTCAAAAAGAACCTTTTGCAACTGCTCGATATTCTTCCTTTGCGAGCTTTGCTTGCCGGGCATGATCAACAATCGGAGCTGGATATCCTTTGATATTCTTGCCTGTCTTGAATAAGTTGTGAATCTCTTTAGGTTCAATATTTTTAAGTTCTGGAACCCACTCTTTTATGTAGATACAGTGAGGATCAAACTTTTTTTGCTGGAGCCAGGGATTAAAAATACGAAAATATGGCTGGCTATCGGTCCCCGTTGAAGCTACCCATTGCCAATTGCCATTGTTGACCGAAGGATCATAATCAACCAACTGTTGCGCAAAATATTTTTCGCCCCAGAGCCAATTGATATGCAAATCTTTAACCAAAAAAGAACCTACGATCATGCGCACTCTATTATGCATAAACCCAGTTTCATTTAGTTGGCGTATTCCTGCATCAACTATAGGAAATCCTGTTTTTCCATCACACCAGGCCTTAAACATCTTTTTGCTCTTTGACCATTTCAGCTTTTTAAACTTTTCTTGAAACGGCTGGCCAAATACAAAGGGAGAATTGTAGGCAACATGAGTAAAAAAATCTCGCCAATATAGTTGGCGCAATAGAGGATGCCTTGGTCCTAATTTTTTATAAATCGCATAGTACGTCTCTCGTATCGAAATGCAGCCAAACTTTAGATAAGCAGAAAGATTAGTTGTTGATTTATCAGGGTAATCGCGCGTTTTTGCATACTGTTTAAATTTTCCTATTCCTTTCAAAATTTTCAAGCCATTCGACCTTCCACCATGCACATGAATCTTTTTATTGTCATATTCAAAGGGCTTTTCATACTTTTCTTTAGCAGCCTTAATGTTTATCGCTCTTGTATAAAAACTACCTCTCACTAACTTCTTAGGCTTATTCACAGAAAGTTTTGAAGCCTTTCGGTAAAATGGGGTAAAAATTTGATAAGGAGTTCCGCTTGCCGTTGTAACTTCATCCGGTTCGGTTAATAAAAGATCGTGATCAGATATAAAATCAATGTCATGTTTATAACAATGCGCTTTGATCTGTTCATCTCGCTTGATGCTAAAGGGTGTATAATCTCGATTAACAAAGACTGCCTCAATCTTTTCTTTATTCAATAGCTGCTCAATGACATCTTCTGCAACGCCATAAAAGCGATAAAGTTTTCCTTTTTTTGATTTTAGCTGTTTCTCAAGATCATTCAGTGATTCAAGCATAAATTGAATAGTATTCAAACTCCGATAATCATTTTTTTGCGTTATTTGGCGTGGATCGAACATAAAACAAGGAATAACAAATTCCGAGCTATCAAGTGCGTGAAGGAGACCGGTATTATCATCAAGCCTTAAATCACGACGAAATATATATAAACTTTTGTGATAATTCTTCATACAAACTCCCTTCCATTGGCAAAAAGTCTTTGCGATATTATCAATTTTATTTCATGTAATCAGAATGGTATACTACCCACAATGTTTACCTTTCAGAAAATTCTACTACAAGAAACCACGGTTAAACAAAAAACGGATAAGTTTTATGAATCTGCTGGGGAGAAGTCTATGAAATTCAAAAAAATCATTATAGTTGCTACCTCATGCATAGGGCTTATGTGCTCATCCGGCTTTGGCAAAAAAAAGCAGAAAGATTCTGTAGAAAAAGAGATCATTTACAACAAATCAGCCAAGAAACATAAAATAACAAGCAATTCAAAGAATACACAAAAAGAATCTACTATTACAGTCTGGATTCATGGGACACGGCTGTTTCCTGATTTCACCTTTCGCAACTTTTTTTATACGCCACCAAACTTCACACATATTGATAACATAGATCAAAAATATCATATACGAAAAATCGCAAATCGGTTGATCAAACATGATCCAGATCGTTTTTCTAAAGAACATTTCTATATTTTTGGTTGGTCTGGAAAAGCGTGTTTTACAGCACGTAAAGAGGCTGCTAAGACATTGTATGATCACCTTGAAAAACTGGCATATGAACACATCAAGCAATACAACCATAAACCTTTAATACGTGTAATAACCCACAGTCACGGCGGAAATGTTGCACTCAACTTGCCTGCAGTCAAAAAATCAGATCCTCCATTTACCATCAAAGAGTTGGTCCTGCTTGCGTGCCCCGTCCAAGAAGCTACAAAAAAATATATCTCAGATCCTCTTTTTGAACGATGCTACTCACTCTCATCCAGAGCAGACTTTCTACAAGTTATTGATCCTCAAGGATTGTATAAAGACCAAGGTGGATTGATAAACAATCCCCTCTTTTCACAACGAATATTCCCTGCCGATCACAAGCTCACACAAGCCCGGATAAAAATTAATGGAAGATATATACTGCACGTTGAATTCCTTCTGAGACGATTTATCAATAATCTTCCATGCATCCTTGATAAATTGGATAAGCATTACGAGCAATCGCATCAAGATGAACCCACCAACCTTACCGAAACAATCTTGGTACTAAATCTGAGAAAACAAAAAACTGCCCAAACTGGATAGCAAAACTTTATAAGCCTTTCTGCTTGTTGCCTCAAAGATCTTATTTCAGCTTGGCATTTTATAGAAAGTGCTGTATGGGGCTCTTTATAATAAAAACAGCTCTGCTATAGTTATTTGTATAAAACTTTGTGCTTTTAATACTAAAGGAACAACATGAATATAATGAAATGTTCTGGAAATTTTATTTTTATTCTTTGCACCTGTCTTCTATCAGGATGTTTTGGTGGTAAAAACAGGCCTTCTTCAGATAAAACAACTTCTGCTCTCAAGGCATCTACCATTTATGGTGAATCTACAAACAATACTCAGGAAAAAAAACCTGAAAAAAACAGCCTTTCAGATAAAATAGAAAAAAAGGTATCTATCTCTGAAGACACGACGAAATCTATACCTACTATCACAGTCTGGGTTCATGGCACTCGCTTGATAACGAAGTTTGCACCACAAGAATTTTTGTTCAGCCCTGATGGTATGAAGGCGATCTCGGAAATACCTGATCGTTATCATATGCATAAAATTGCCAAAAATCTTTCAGAAATGAACCCTCAACGCTTCCAGGTAGAAAACTTCTATCTTTTTGGGTGGTCCGGAAAATTAAGCTTTGAGGAGCGAAAAAAAGCATCCGAAGATCTTTATAACGAACTCAGTGATCTATCAGATAACTATTATGAACAACAAGGCGTACGTCCACATTTTAGAATTATAACCCATAGTCATGGCGGCAATGTTGCGCTGAACTTGGCAGGAATCCAAGATAAAAAAATACCTGTTATTTCTGAGCTCATTTTGCTTGCTTGCCCTGTACAAGAAAGAACCAAAGACTTTATTAAAGATCCTTTTTTCAAGCGTGTATATTCCTTTTTCTCCCGGGGTGAATTATTACAAGTTATTGATCCTCAAGGACTTTATAGAGGAAATAAGAATCAACCTCTCTTTTCAAAACGTGTTTTTCCCGATAATCCAAAGCTCTCGCAGGCAGAAATAAAGCTATATGGACGCTCCATACTGCATATAGAGTTTCTGTTTGGCTACTTTGTCTACAAGCTTCCTGCAATGCTCGATGCATTAGATAAAGAACATGCAGCGCAAGTTAAAGCCAAGAAATTCAATGAAACTGATGGTGACTACGTCATCATTGATATTAAAAAGAAACAATCTACAAAAAAGAGAAAAAACAGGAAGCACAAAACACTGGTTATTTAGATATTGGGCAATTTACAACAACTTTTTTACATGTTTAATTATCGATGCAGCATCAATGCCTGCCCAGGCCAGCAGTTCTTCAGGTTTGCCGGACCGTGGTAATTGCGTAACGGCCAAGCAATCAATATCAATATCATTGTTTCGCAATGCATAAGCCACCGCTTGCCCCAATCCACCTTCAAGATAATGATCCTCGACGGTAATGACTTTTTTTCCTGATTTTTCAGCTACCGTCAGCACTGTTTTTTCATCAAGGGGTTTGATGGAATACAGATCGATTACAGAAACATCAATGCCCTCGTCTTTTAGATGATCTGCAGCTTTTAATGCCTCAAAAATCGTCACCCCTGCTGCGATAATACAAACTTTGTCCTGCTCAGTTTGCCGCAATACCTTGCAACCACCGATTTGAAATTCTTCATCATTGCCATAGATAATCGGCGTCGCCATACGTGTAGTTCTTAAATAACTGATTCCCTGTTCATATTCAAGCATCTGATGCATCAGCTTATAGGTGCCCACCGCATCACATGGATAAAGTACTACCGATCCCGGCAGACTGCGCATCATGGCAATATCTTCCAGAGCCATCTGCGATGGGCCATCCTGACCAATCGAAACACCTGCATGAGAGCCGACCAGGCGAAGATTTGCGTTGCCTATCGCTGCCATTCTTATTTGATCAAAAGCACGGGTAAAAAATGCACCAAAGGTCGAAACATAGGGTATAAATCCACGACGATCAAACCCTGCCGCCATGCCAACCATATTCTGCTCTGCGATAAAACATTGAATAAAGCGTTCTGGATGCTTTTCTTCAAAAATCTCGGCATACGTAGAATTTTTAACTTCCCCATCAAGGCTTACGATGCGATCACACAATGTGCCCAATTCTGCTAACGATTGCCCAAATGCTTTTCGTGTAGGAACTGCATCACCCTGTTTATACGCAGGATTTTTCCACGTAAGACCTATACATCCTGTTGCTGGTTTTTCTTCTTGTTTGGGCAGTGTCGGTTTCCATTCAAACTCTCCATCATATGTAGCTGCATCTTCAAAACGATGTTCCAATTCAGTTAATTTTTCATTCAGATCTTCTTTTGTAAAAGGCTTTCCGTGATACCCCATTTTATTCTCAACCTGCTCAATGCCATACCCTTTGACCGTTTTTGCAATAATCATGGTAGGTCGCCCTTCAGCTCTTGCTTTATCCAACGCCTTCATGATTTGGTACATATCATGGCCATCAATAATAAAGGTCTCCCAACCAAATGCTTCGAACTTTGCAGCATGGCGCTCCAAATGATAGTCATGAATTGTTTCTGTACTTTGTCCCAATCGGTTACAATCAATAATACCAATCAAATTGTGCAGCTTATAAAAAGGGGCCAGTTCAGCAGCCTCCCAAATACAACCTTCGGTAATTTCACTATCCCCCATAAGAACGAACGTATAAAAATCCCGCTTATCTATTTTTGCGGCATAGGCCATACCGGCACCAATAGAAAGACCAATTCCCAAAGAGCCTGTAGCAGCTTCTGTGTAGGGAAACCGCAATGTCGGATGCCCTTCAAGAGCTGAATCTATCTTACGATAGGTCATCAAATCCTCTTCACTCAATTTCCCAAGCTCTTTCCAGACCGCATACAACAAAGGTGATGCATGCCCTTTTGACAAAATAAAACGATCATTATTCGGATTATCGAAATTATTTGGATCAAAATGCATTCCATGAAAAAAAATAGCCGCCACTAAATCTGCGGCAGAAAGACATGAGGTTGGATGTCCTGATCCTGCAATTGATGTCATGATAAGTGAATTAACGCGCAAATTATATGCTTTATGTTCAAGAAATTTTTTTAGTTCATTCATAACTGCTCCTCAATTAAAACTTCATGTAGTTGGTTGTTGCCATGGAATAGACACTCCCTCCGGAGCAATCTCTTCAAGTTCACGTAATTCCTTGGGTATATTAACGAACCAATTCCAACATCTATTCTTACAATTAAGATCCTCTAATAAACAGGCAATTTGTAGATTAAGCTGTTGACAACGCCGAAATGCAACAATATTAGGATGTTTACCTGTGGGCCTTAGTATAGGTTCACATTCATGATAGAAGCTCGTTACCATAATAGCCAACTCTTTTTTTTCACGGTCACTTAAATGACGCGCTTTTGGAATGATTGCACCAGCTGATGCACATACCATGAATGGAAATAAAAAGATAAGTCTTTTCTTCATTGATAGCACCTCAATTGAAGAATTATAAATATTATGCTCAAGTGTACAGGAAAGAGAACAAGATGATAATTGTTATTTTTTTGGCGATCGCCATGGAAAAGATACTCCTTCTGGAGCTAAATCTTCAAGTTCACATAATTCATTAGGTATACACAGGAATTGGCAAAATGAACCTTCAAGATCAGCTACTATATAAGCAACTTTTTCTTGAAATTGTTGACATACTTGCCATGCCACACCATCACTGATAGGATTTTCCCACTTTGGTCTCAATACCGATTCACATTCATCATAAAAACTTCTCACCATACCTGCTAATTCTTTTTTTTCGCTTGTGTTTAAAGATGCAGCTTTTGAAATCATTGCATTAGATGGAAGCGATAGCATCAAAAAAGATAAGAAGACGAACAGTTTTTTCATGGCAATACCTCAAATAGAACATTTGTAAAATTATGCACAAGTGTACAGGAAAGAGAAGGAGATGATAATTTTTATTTGTTGAGGCTTCATTTATTTCGAAATCATTAATCTATTGTTTGTTTTATATCATTTTTTCACTCCCCGTGCAGGGACAGGTATTTTACTTGCCCAAAATACCTGCACTAATCCTTCGAGACGCGCCATAGGAACTCCTCAGGATGAGCGGGACATATCAATGTTTGATCTTCTTTCGGCGCAAATTGTAGCATGTCTCCATGGCTAGGCTCAAGACGCAAGTAGATGCCATACACACGCCAACTCTATGCACTGCCGGATTACATTTATATTGGCCGTATGCCTGTAGGGTTTTAATACCTTCACGCTCACCTGTTTGACAAGATGAGCCGTAGGCGAATGCTTGGAGTTTGAGCGTCTAAAGGGATACATAAGGGAACCCCTTATGCGCCATTTTCATCCAATGCTTTTGGGGCGATCAAAAGCATTGGCCCTGCGCGGGAGGCGCAAAACTGAGTAAAGAAATAATATAAATAAATGATCATGAAATAAAACAGATGATTTTAGAAATCAAAAAAATAAAAAAGAGTTGATCCTTCTTTTATTACTTTTTCCCTGGCTTGCGATGCTCTCTATTGCCCTCTCCACCACGGCGCCAGTTGTCACGACGAGCCCATGAAAACATACGAAAAATCTGAGAAGCCCCTTGACTCATCTTTTTCTGCGTCGAATCCATTAATTTGCGCCAGTATGTTTTGAATTTTTTTGGCTTCGCTTGACCGGGCTGCGCATACTTGGCCCTAGATTTTTTATCAGGCTCAAACATATCTGGAGCTTCTTTCTTGGCTTCCCCGTTCTCAAATGTATCTGACTTTTTTATATCTTTTTCATCGATCATTATGCTCTCCTTTGTAAATTAGTCTAAAAATCTTTCACTTTGAAGAATTATGTTGGTTGTGTCTCTAGATATTCTGTTTTAAATCCTTCAATCCATTTGGACAATGTTTCATATTTTCCCTGAAGACCTTCTATCATATCAAACTGGGCTTTCAAACGATTATCATGGTCAACAAGGCAATTTCTCGTTTTTAAGATCACGCCATTTACTTTTTCCAACATTTGTCCACTATTTGTGTTAGCCGCTTTAAGAATTTCTAGAATAAATTGAGCGAATTCTTCTTGCTGATCTGCCACTTTATCCAAAATTGGCCGCGCTTCCTTGAGATATCCTGCAGCCTTAATGACTCCTTGTACTTCTAGCGATTTCAGACTCTCTGCTGCTGTAACTATCCCTTGTAGATCTTCTGAAGAAAACTTCTCAATAAGTGCTGCATTTTGAGCTTGAATATCATGATTCTGTTTAACTAAGTAAACAGCAAGTCCTACAGCCGCTACACCCCCAGCACAAACTACAACATCCTTGAGTGTTATATTTTCTATCGCTTTTTTTGTTCGTTGACGAGCAGAATCTGCTAAGGATAACAGCTTAGATGTAAAACAATTTGATTGAAACGAGATCAATAGCATAAGAATTGTGAGTATACGAGATTTTATATTCATTTCTATTCCTTCATACAACATGTCAAATCATTCTCATGAAACCAAGAATAAATAAAAAAAATGAAATTAACAAGGAAGTTAAAAAAGAGTAAACCATATGACAACAATCTGGATATGGCTATACTAAAAACCTATGTTAAAAAATCTGATTAATAGTACAAAAAGCTACATAGTACGTTTTTGTGAGCTTCAGCTTTTTATATCGCTTATCTCATTGCCAATCCTTATCAATTGGGGATTGCCACTCTCGTTATTGGCTCCTCTCGGCAATCTTATATTTACTCCATTCATCATGTTATTTTTGATGCTCTCCTCTTTAATTTTTTTTCTTGAGATTTTGTGTATACCAAACAGATTCTGGATAGCAAGCCTTGAAGTTGTTTATAAAACATGGATGCGTAGTATGAGCTATATTCCCTTCAGTCCCCTTATTGGCTTTGCAAAGCCACACCCACTTTTTTTGGTCGTGATACCAATAGCTGCTGTATACGGCCTCATTTCACCTGCACTTAAAGGCAAATACCGTAGACTAATCTACTTTGTTGGCATATTCATTGTATTATATGTGTACATGAGCTTCATACAATGCCCACGTACATCCAACTCAATGGTAAATTGCGCAAAAGGAGAAATACAGATTATCTACGAAAACAACCAAATTGCAGTAATCGATCCAGGTCACATAGGGCAATATAAATCAGCATTGTCATGGCTAGGGTATACCCTTATGCCTCATATTACTCAAACAACGGGCAAAACATCAATTAACTATTTCATCTGTTTAAGCCCAACTCAGACAACCATCAAAGCACTCGCACATTTTATATCAGAATATGTGATTGAGACGTTATACACACCGTTTATTGAGAATAGAGATTCATGGTATATTGCACAGCTTGAGCGTGTGTGTAAAGAACATAACTGCCTCTGGATAGAAGTAGCCAACAATCCGCTTGAAATAGATTTTGGCTTGAAAAACCTAACACTTAAACCTGAAAACAAAAAACGTAAAAGGGGCGGTTTAGTCTATAAAGCTTTATCTCTCAGCTAAAAACTGGCCATAAACAAAGATAAAAAAGTTTATCTTGAGAAAAAATCGGGCAAAGAAGAACTTAAGGGAGAATGGTGCTCAAAAATCATTTAATCAAACTATGGGACATAAGTTGAGAATCCTACACTTTTTGCAGTAACAGGGCTGCCTATGCCTATTGCTCGCAGAGCTTTCCTTTATCTCGAGAGCTTCTTCCCCGATGCCAACAACATTCAAGTTATGTCCACCCCTTTCAATAGCATATCTCAAGCGACCGTCAACATAACCCTGGTGACTAAAGGCCGCATACTCAAGGTTCTTGGGTAACATCGATGCATAACGCTGAAGCACAGTTGGTGTAACAGAGGATGGAGCTCTCAGAGGGTCAAAGGCAAAAAATGGCGCCTTTGATTCTGATTTTACGGATAATTGCAGGTTGTTTCCACGAGGATGAAGATCAATATGTTTAATCCGTGTGTATAAAGCCAGAATTTCAGGGATGAGATGAAAAGATGCAGATGTTGTATTGTTCGCCAGAAACAGTATGCATCCATTATCAAGCTTATATCGTATAAATTTATCTAAAAAATCTATAATCTGATCTGCACCAGGTTCATTCTTCCTGAGAGGCAGATGGCAACTGGATGATATAACCCTCAGGTTAGGAAAAAGTGAACTAACATAAACCTCTAAAGGAAAGAACTTGAGATCTTGAACAAAAGAACTATTTTCAGGGATACTCAACGTTGATTTCGTTGATAATGAAAGAGAAGAAAAATTCTCCATTTGATCGCAAATGCTAAAAATAGTGATCCTTTTATCGGGAAATTGTTTGGCAAGCTCTTTCATGAAAGCCGGGATTTCCTGAATTTCGTATCCTCGTGCACCAATAGCTAATAACAGAATGTCACTTACATCCCAATCAAGGCAATTAAGTAACAGGGCCAATTCACACGTTTCTGCTGACTCTGTGAGATATTTCTGCCCTTTCAAAGCAGCCTGCACAAAGAGCTCCACTACGTCTTGACGCCCTAAACGACGTGCAATATCAATAGGTAACAGACCTGCAGAGTTTTTTAGATTAATATCACATCCGTGTCTGACAAGAAGCCAGATAAGCTCAAATAACGCTCTCTTTTTAAGGGCTATATGCAACAGGTTATCACCAGAATATTTTTCCAGAAAATCTACCCGTGCTCCATAGTGCAGCAAAACTCTGACTCCGCCACAAAAATTATGCAAAACAGCATGCACTAATGGTGTATAGCCAAATAGATCTACATCATTTACTATGGCTCCACGGTTGAGTAAAAAGCCAATAATCATTGCACGAGCCGGGGCCTTTTCATTATTACTCATAACAAAATGCAGGGGGGTTTGACCATAAACATTTTTTCGTTTAACTGAGGGAAAATAGTTTAAAAGGATATTTACACAAGCAAAATTGCCATCTCGAGCGGCACAGTGCAAAGGAGTGTTACCAGTTTCATCACATTCATGTATATCTAAGCCTGACCCCAAAAGGCTTTTTAAGGCAGAAAAATCATTTCTTTCAATTGCCTGGTGTAGTGGTAACACACCATAATCCATGGCAGTCAGAGATGAAAAAAAGAAAAGTAATGAAGTGAGACACCTATGAAAAGAACGACTTATCATAAAATTATACCTTATTTAAGCTGAAAAATTCTTTTTCTTGGAGAAATCTATAACAATATGATATTTCAATCTGAAATATCTGTCAAGCCGGAATCCGTCTCTCCCATACCTGGGCAACTCTCTCCAGCAGCCAAACTTTTCAAACAAGAGCTCGCTTTGACAAATAGGCATATTTTTGGCACAATAATCATATATCTTAGAATTTAGCCACTTGAAGCTAAAAAGTTTCTGAAATGGTATTGTTATATTTTAGATGTATTACATAAATGGATATATCATGATAAAAAAAATAGTTATTTTTTGTGGATTGATTGGATTAGGTCAAATCAACACTGCCAAACCTATGCAATCATGGCTACGTCCATTGGCAGTTTCAGCGGTAAGTTTTGTAGCAGGTGTAGTGTCTAATAAAAAAGTACCCAAACTTTTTCAAGTTAACCTGTTAAAAAGAATTT